>Ga0065711_1026844_pt1 | contig 58453 bp, 24 predicted proteins | sample Hoacrofraction12_FD_59098 | JGI IMG/M metagenome (GOLD analysis project Ga0065711, IMG submission 59098) | Hoatzin crop microbial communities from Cojedes, Venezuela - Epithelial fraction 12 v2 (version 2) | ecosystem: Host-associated > Birds > Digestive system > Esophagus > Crop | place... | reverse complement strand
CCCTTGTCCTGTCACTGGGCACCACTGAAAAGAGCTTGGCCCCATCCTCCTGACACCCACCCTTCAGATATTTGTAGGCATTTGTAAGGTCCCCTCGCAGCCTTCTCTTCTTCAGGCTGAACAAGCCCAGTTCCCTCAACCTCTCCTCGTAGGGGAGATGGAATGGTTAAATGGTCCAGAGAATAAAGCTAGCAATTTGGGATTGAGACAGCTGACTTTTTTGGTTCAGTGACTGAAATGAGAAAAAAAGTAGGGCAGCTACTGTCTCGCAACAGCTTAAAACCAAAATTTTTTCCCCTTGGTGAAAAAGGCAAAAAACCCAGAATGATTTACTTTCTTTTAGAAAATGATTCTGATTGTTTTGATTAAATGTAAGCAACTTTGAAAGGAGAAACTGACCTTTTTTTTTTTTAATCTTAAACCAGATTTTTTTAAATGTTATTAAATATTTCTTGGCTATAAAGCTATTCTAAGCTTGACTTGAATTACAAGGGCAAATAGTTGAAGTTCGTCTCAGTTTTGTTATAGAAATGCAGAATTATCAAGTTTCAGTTGCTGCTTTTCAAGGCAAGAACAACATACCAGATGTCAGTCGAAGAAGCTGGAAGAAATTATAGTGTTTGACAAAGACCATTTAAAGCCTGCCTGTTTGGCTTGCCTGCTGCTGTCATGGGAAATCCTCTGTTGCTTCAGTGAGCGCCACTTGGACGGCTGCGTGCACTCGTGTGAAATACCCATTAAAATGGAGGGGGAGTTTGCAGAGGCTCAGGAGTTTGCAAGTGTAGAATTTACTGCTGCATTACTGACTAAACTACCCCTCTAAGGCAGGTATGGCTAAAAGCAGATCAGTCTCGGAAAGCACCAGCAAAAGGTCTCAATTTACACTTTCACCTTATTAAGTGAGGAAAGTAATCCAGAATGAGAGACAGCAGAAAAAATAGAGTCACGATGGAAAGTTAAAATATTGCATCATGCTTCCTTATTAGTGTGTTAGCTCTTTTTAGAACATCAGGTTTACTCTTAGTTTCTGATGCAACCTTTTTCTGCATTAAACAATGAAGAGATGCCAAATCTTTAGCTGATGAAAATGATTGATGCTGCTTGATGTGAGCAGGATGATTGAGAGGATGAATTTTAATACTATAAAAATAACACCAGAGTGCTTGCTCTTCTGACAGACAAGATGATGTTTTCATTTGGCAGCAAAAAAAGGTAGAGCAAATGGTTAACGTTAATAGGATGGGAAAGCTATGCATCTAAGTAGAGGTCTGTACAAAATGGCTGCCTGCAGCCTTAACTGTTAATTAGCTCCAGTACTGGTTCAGAAATCGCAGCCGTGTTTCGTGTGACCTCACTGGTGTGGCATCTGGGCAATTATCTTTGGGATAATGAGCCCCTTCATCCATAGCAGAACAACAACATCTCACTTGGCTTGCTGAAGATCAGAGCCAATCTGCTGCTCATCAGGGGGCCTGCCATCCCCTTTGTATCACACCTTATTTCATACCTAAACTTTCACATCCTACATTAATTGTTTTTAGATTAAAAATTAATGAATCTATTTTAACAGCATTGGGAGGGGCAGGTAATAAGCACAAAATATCATCCAAGCAGTGATTTGGATCTTAAATATTCCTGTCTGAGTTTTGAAAAGAAAGAGAAACAGCATTCCAGACCACTGCTTACAAGTGATCGTAATCTTTTTCATCTATGAATAACTGTAATTAACAGATAGCATGGTCCTGCTTCCTAAACAGTACAGTTTTAATGAAAATAATTCTTACTAACTATTCACATAATGTACAAAAATTATAGAAATAGCCACCAAAAGACTGTACCTTTTTCCTTATCTTTTGGTCTTCCACACCATAGTGTAGAACAAAGCTCTTAAAACATTTGACCCTTCACAGAGGTTTTTCTCTTACTTCAGTTCATTCTTAAAGGGTAATGTGAAGACTTTCTTGATTCCACCGAAATAATTGAACGTGTTGTGGCTAAATTTCTGTAAGACTACTCTTTCATGTTTATTGATGAGCTGTGAAGCTTTTCCTCTTGCTTTGAAGAGTACTTAGGAAGATGTGTCGCAATTTCACAAGGGGTGGCAATCAGGAACATGGCATGAATTGCTAATGTTTTAAATTGCTTTGTTTCAACTGAGTATAAATAGGAAATACGTACAAAAGCGTGAATTCGGCTTCCGTTCCGTAGATTTTGCAGAGTTTATGTGGTTTCACCATGTTGTACAGTACAGTTAGGCTTCTTCTGCAGACTTTGATTAAACTGAAAGACAGAGAATTATGGTTTAATTTTCCTCATGGTCTGAGGCAAGGGCGCTTCTTCCAGCTAAGAGTAGTTATGAAGTTTCCTTGAAATGGCAGCTAGAAATGTACCCATTGCCTAATATAATGCAGCAACGTCAAAATTTGTTCAGTTGTCCTTCTTTTTTAAATAAGCTAACGCTAATAAATATTCATGTTGGAAGATCTACAGAACGTATCTTTGATGGCTTTGAAAATGCATTCCTTGTTTTTATTCACATGGCTATCTCAAATTTGCTTTTATGTTCGTTCAGCTGTAACTCTCTACTTACGGTTTTCCATGTCTTTGAACTGTTAGTCTCACAATTCTTTGTTTTCCTTTCCTGTGGATCAAACTAATCAAATACAAGTAATTAATTTACATTGTAACCTGCAGACTTTTCATTATCACACTGGGAAGGTGAGAAACTAAGAGATTAACATGTATGGGATATTTGCTTAAGAAAGTCAGGAGGAGATTTTTATGGTTGTATATAGAAAATATATTTATTTATATATTTATAAATATATACAGTTCTAAGTTTCCCTGATCATTCTTCTGCATGGCTTAAAAATTACTCTGAATTTCAGCTGTTCAACCTTCATGAATGCAAGAAGCTGAAAAACCTGTTAAGGAGTTTAAATTACACAGGTAATTTAAAGGCAAGTTATTTACCCTCAAAAGTTACCTCTGTCAGAGTCATTCCACAACTTTCTTTCTGTCTGGTTTGCGTGGTGTCTTGTGAGAGATGACAGTGATGTTTTGGGAAATGCAAATGTCATGCTGGACTCTCCGTGCCCGGTCAGCTAGTGCTGGTGCCATCTGATGGTGCTTTCTCTCGGAACCTGTCACTTTTATTTTGGATATCTAGTGGATGCAGCTTCTGTTGCTGTGCTTAAATACCCATTTCCCCACATTAATTATCATCTGTGTAGTTCCTCTGTTGATCCATTCTTGTGTTCTGCCTGCCCTTTAAAGTGCTGCCATAGCTTTTGGTTAGGGAAAAATAAAAAAAATCTATTGTTACCTACAAACACTCTTCCTTTTCAGTGGATAGGCGATTTAGTATGTAGACTCTTTTGCGATTAAAATCCTCCTTACGAATCCTTATGAGGCCTTGCAAATGTGCAGAGCGCAAATACAGTGGGACACAGTTCAATCAGCAGAGGTTAATGAAGACAGCCTATTAGTATCCTGCTGGGTTTGTTGCTGAATGCATTGTAGTAACGCCTAGAGGCTTTGCTCTCAAGGGAACCCCAGTACAGTATGGCAGGGCACACACCATGTGCGGACAGAGACACAGACGAGGCTTATAATTTCATAGACAAGGCTGACAAAAGAAGTGTAATTGAGATGACTGACTTAAAGTTTAAAAAGCATACAAGGATCATTCACAAGGGTCCCTATCTCCTGCTTTGCTAAGGCGGCTATGGAAATGGCTAAGTTACTAAGCACATGACTTGAAAAGGGAGGCAGAGGAAATCTGTGTTTTGGTGAAAATGTGTTCCAAAAGAATGTCTCAGACTTTTTAACAATGGTGGGGTGCTTTGCACTGCAACTGTCGCACTCAAACCAGTATTATTCTAACTTTACAGAGGGAGACTGAAGATAGATGAAATTTCTTCTTGTAAAAGTGAATGGGAGTGATTGGCTAAGGCTTATGCTCAAGGTAAGGAGTGACAGAAGATGGATGCCTGGGTTGCAAAATGAATTCCCATCTTGTGCATCATACCTGTGTATCAAAAGTATCATCTATTCTTGCATTCTGTGTTATTTTAAATCCAAGTGCAGTGTCTCATACGAAACAAGAAAATCTTCAGGATAGTTGTTTACCAGTTTTATACTTTTTCTGAATTTTCAAGGCATTAGCCATCTGTAATCAAACCCTTTCTTTTGTAAATTCAAGGTAGCTCTTGTGCGTTCAGGGCTTGAGTCAAATCTGTCAAGGCAATGACTTGGGGTGAGAGCCCTGCCCCCTGTTCCCCAGTTTTCCTTTCAGTTTTGCTTGGAAAATATTTTGTTGCATCGTTTCTGGTGTTGTTTGCTCCTTTTATAACCAGTATATTACTGTGTGGATTTTTTCACATTGAATAGCAATTGCTATATTTTTTCTTCCCTTTATTTGCCAGTTCTTAACCTGTAAAACATCACTTGCTCTTTTTTTTTTAATCTATTTAGATTACATTACATGCATGGGTATAAATTGTAAAAGACGTATGTTAGCCTAGAGCTTCCTGTTTGTATCTGTCTTTAAACGATCTTGTGCTCCTGTGGTACTGCAGAGGAAGAAATGATGGTTAGTGCTAACAGGGAGGCTTGCAGAATGCCACTGCCAGAAATGTGTTCCCAGCTCTGCTGCTAGCTTGTTCTGAGGTCTCTGGGAGGCACTGTCATACCTCACTGAAATTTTCTAGCCTGGGCTCTAAAAATTACTCTCTCTAGTCGCCTATGGATACCATGCCAGTGCTGATTTTCAGAGTTGCTGAATACGCACAGTTTCCCCACACTTTAAATAATTGCAGGCCTGCACTGCCTCCAGAAAATCAGGTTGTTTCCTCTAATGTCCACCTAGGGTGTAGAATCCTCATGATATTCATACGTAAGACTTCATAGGTCATCCACCATAGTTATTTAAACTATCTCGCTCTGATGTATTTTTTGCCTTTTTTCTGCAATTTTTCCCCCCCCAGAGCTTATGATTTTGCCTCAGGTCATTTTGGTTATTATTAATGGTACATCTTACATTGATAGGGGAAAAAAAAGGATATTTTAGATGAGTCAGGCTGAAGTACTCCCCTCCCCCTCCAGTGGTTATCAGAGGAAGGTGCTGCTCTTTGCTGCCAGGCCAAAGTCAAGAGCTTGGGCGTAGGTCAAGTCATCCGATGGTCATTAAGGCCTAGGGTCTGGCTGCTTTATGTACCAGTCTGGTAAGGGACGCTAGAGACCACAGCACAGAGGCCAAAGTTGCTCAGAGTATTCCAGTCACTGCAGATGAGCACATCTGAGGACAAAAACCTGCTTTTTATTCCAGGGGTTGTTTGTGATCTGGAAGAGGAAGGCTGTTTTGGTACTGAAGTTACTTCTGAGTGGTGAGCTAGAGAGTAAGCTGCTTGCTGATGGCAAATGACATCCATATCGTCTGTCAGAGGCTTTCCATATTCTCCCTCCTGGTTTTGAATGCCAGGAGAAGGTCTGGCCTGTTTTGGAGCTGAGTTGCAACCGGTGCTATTTTAAACAAGTCCTCTGAGTGCTGACATATTCAGGGTGAAGTATTAGCATTTTGTAACTTTGTGAAGTGTTGCCAACTCAGGAGCTCCAACCTCACAACTCAAACACCCAAATTATGAAGTGCAACTACTAAGTTTGTTAAATTTGCATTGTTATTGAAACTTGAAGGGTTTTAGTTTCCAGGCGTCTCTGTGTTGTGACAAGAAGGTCTAGAAACATATCGCTGAAAACCCCAAGGGAAAATCAGGTTCTTCAGTGTCTGATCCCCTTCAGCTGGGTTGAGACCAATGCACATACCAAATATAGCATGGCCTAGTGAATCTGAAGATACCATATCTTGCTGCAGGAGAGAGCTGTTTGAAGGAAGTCTTTTTTATTATGGTGCCAATATTCTGGAGTATGAAGATATCCTTCTCGTGTTACAGCCACTTCCTGCAAGCTGTGTAAAATGGATAGTTACTGCCACATGGCTTAGATGTGGGGCATTACCAAATGCTGTTGCAGAGCAATTGATAGGAAAAAAATGCCTCCTCCCTCTTGAGACATTCCTGGAAGCAATAGCAGAGCGAAGAGGAACAGCATAAGAAATGTGTTTAATCTAGCAAAAAGTCCTGTAATTTGCAGTATCTCTTTCTATGACATAGCATGACAACAATTATTTTAAATGCTTGTGGCTGTGCGTGTTTAGCTTGAGGGTAGTGTTACTCTCATGTTACGTATTCTAGTTATATCAGGATGTGCTTAAAAAGCATGTTAAAAACAATATAAGCCATTCATGTAACTATTTCCTGTGAATGACTTTAAGCATAGAAAGTTCTAATATTTGAGAGGTAGCAAATACATTTATAAAGAAACTATTCAAGTCAATCATCTGTGAAGGATGTTAACATAAGTTAATGCCATCTGGAAAGCAATGATTAGATGAAGATGGAGAAAATAAAATTGGTGTGGCATAACTTTATTAGATGTTATTTGTCCATGATGTGAAGTCTAAGCTGTATCCTGAGTTTACTGAAAAGTTACCTTTATTTAAATTTCAAGTAAGTAAATATTTACTGAATATTGTAAAATTCAATAAACTGTTTTCTGCTGAAGTCATCACATGCAAATGCATGAGCTTAGCAGGCTTGAAAGTTGCTCTCTTTTGAGGTAGGTTGCAGTTATGTGGAACAATAAATGTAATGATGGATATAGTTCTTCAGATTCATTCCTTCTGTATTCTCTTCTTCGATCCTCGGTGTCAAAGAAGGTTGAATAGCTTTTCACTGCTCCCTTTCCCTGCAGAAGAGATCTGCAATTCTTTAGTTTTTATGGCATACCAACATGTAGACGTTTAAGAACTCATCTTTCCCTACCTTGACTCCTGAATAACTTCTGTCCAGCTGATGCACTTCAAACCACAGGAGGGAGTTTTTTGTCTGTGTGGAGTGCTCATCCTTGCTGAACATTATACCAGTTAGGTCTGATAGAATTTGCAACTGTAGTCAAACTCCAGCAAAAGACCACCAGGTTTTACGTATAATTTCTGCTTGTTTGCAGAGACCGGACAGGCACAGGCTTGTGGCTGTGTAATGCACTGCTAGATTTCTGGTATGACCTCATGTTCTCTAGTCAAGAATTTCAAATTTATACTTCAACTATAACACATCCATGTGATTCCTATAAATTTAACAGGGTGTAATACAAAGTAATGCATGTGTGCAAGAACATGAATTATGATGCCTATGGGAACCATAACTTTGCATTTCCTGACTTTTGAGTGTTAAAGTGGGTTTTAAATTCCTAGTCATACTAGCATTAATGTAGTGCAGCAAATACCTTTCCTGGCCTGCACCCATTTTTCTTCCATACTCCACCACCAGCTTCACTGTTTTTTGGGGGGCAATAAACAAAACTCTTAGTATATGCTTAGGATCACCTGATTCTTGCTCTACCTCAGTTAACAAATCCAGGTCATACTTTAGATAAAATAACCCTCAATATTTTGCTTAGTTTGCACAGCAGGAATAAAGGAGAAGGTGAGAGCTATTCAGCTGTGGGTGCTTGTTAAACAGCGGGGAATGAAGAAACTTCTAAATAAACCAAATCATGCTTGCAGGCAGAAAACTTGAAAAAATGAGTTTAGCTAGAGCACTGCTGCTTCTGTTCAGCACAGAGAGGATTTCACAGTGCTGTAATAGCAATTTAAAGGTTAATGCAGACCTGAAAATGAGGGGTTGTTTCGAACTTAACGTGGTTTCCTCTCTGTGAATATATTAGTGGCAATTCTGAGCAGTAATTGTGTCAGCAGTGAGGAAGCTGTGTTATTCTCAAAGCTCTGTCTGAAATATATTTAAGACATCTGATGAGAAGACGGTGGGCCTGGACTAGAATACTGCTTCTATAAGACTTTGGAGTTTTGATCTTCATACTGAGGAACGTGTTTCCTTGTGTACTTCCTTGAGTTAAAATGAAAAAATTTGATGTTTGAAACCATGGTGATGAGGAGCAAGATATTCTGCCTTTGTGAAGCCCTTAGCAGTCTCTAAACCATTAATGCAGGGATATAAAAGGGAGACTTAAAGAATGATCTGTTACTGCCTGATGCGTTTGCTTTCTGAAATACTGGCAGTTGCAGCTGTAGTTTCCCCATTGAAATTCTCATTCTGGCACTGCAGCAATAGAGTGTAAAAATAGTCAGCATTCTTAACAATTCTAAGGGCATTAATATTTCTGGGTTTGGTCATTGTTTCCACACACCCCCCCCCTGCTTTGGTACATCGTGCTACTCATTTCAAAGTAGAAAGATTACATTTTATTTTGTCCTGTAAATATTTATATTTGGCCTTCTTAGTCATAGTTGGTCACAGTGGTTTGAGGCAGAAAATCTAGCCTGAAGTCAGATATTATGTCCCTAGTTCAGAAAATTTTTTAATGTGCATAGAGAATTGTAGCTACAGAAAGATAATGCAATGCAGAGTACTCTGGGGTAGTATTTTCTGTATTGAGTAATAGGTTCAGTAATTCTGGTAACCATTTGTTCTGTTTAGTCCATTTCATTTTATTGCATCTTTCTAATTTTGCTTCTCCTAGCACTTGTGCTTACTGGACTGGTGCAGAATTGACGGAACGCCTATCATTTGGGCAGCTGATAATCACATTTGTTAGGATACGTGATTGTACAGTGCAGACACACAATTACACAAGAGATAATACCTTCATTCTATGGACTTTTGTTCTATTATGGAGTTACTGTTGCTTCTCCACTAGTTTACATTAAGCTTCATTTTTCATTTTAATTCTATCTATTAGTTTTGTGCAACTAAAGCAGCATATCTTATATAGGTTCACAGCACTTCTTGTTGTGTATAGGTTCAATGTTTTTGGTAGCTTAAGTTCAACTCTTAGCTTTACTTACACTTTACAGATTTGGGAACCTCTGACTAGTCCTGTTTTCTTTGTTGTATAATGCTTCAGAGTTTGGTGTTATTTCCTGCAGTTTCACTGATGAAAAACTGGATGCACACGTCAGCCTTGATTCTTAACAAATGAGGCTTACATGCTGTGCAGCTGTCAAGTTCATCACTAATATTTTTTTGAACTCATTGCCTGTCTTCAGCCATATTGACCAAGGGTAGAGATCTCAAAGGTATGAAAGGTTGACAGGCTCGTGCAAATTGGTGGCTGGATCGAAAAGGGAGATCCAAATCAGTGCCAATTACATGGTGTCAGCGGTGCCAGCCAGCTGGGAGATGCAGCAGCCATCCAGCTCCTGGTCAGTCAGGGCGGGCCGTGCTCTGAGCTGGCCCCGCACCCGGTGCCTGCACAAGGGGCAGAGGACTGACGGAGCGAAGGGGAGGCGGTGAAGGCCTGTGCCTTCCTCGGTAAAGACCCTCATATGGCTGCATGATGGCTTCATGTATTGGTGGAACTACTGCTTTAGCAAAATCAAGTCTGTAATCAGATTCACGTCACCAGATGTCATCACTGAAAGGTTTGAACAAGTGTGTTGCTTGCCATTCCTTTTGGCGAAATTTCGCTATATTCTTCACTTTCTAGAGTTTTCTTTTTGTCTAGGAAAAATGGTGATTTGTCAAAGCCCAGGTTGTTGTGATATTACTACTGTTATGTATTGTAACTATTTACAGTAAGAAAATAGAAGAAATAATGTGGATTGTTGTGGATTCCAAATATGCTTTGCAGGAAGAAACTTCAACTAGTGTAATTTTAAGTTAATGGAGCTGTAAAACTGGGTAGCTGCTAAGATTATCTGTGATTGTTGCTGACAAAGTTTATTATGCTCTGTTTTTGATGGTACAATATGCCATTACATTTTGTCTTCATGCATACGCCTCTGCCTGTATAGGATGCCAAACAATTCATCGCAGGATATTCTACAACCTGAAGAAATTTGGGGATGAAGCTTGGTAGTAGCAGTTTCGAATTGCACTGCATGGAGTTTTCTACAGAATTCCTAAGTGTGCCAAAATGTTGTCACATGCTTAATTTGAAGTCTATTATTTGATTTTGTATTGGGACCAAAGGACTAAAGAGCTTATTGTGTACTAGTGGGTAATTTTGCGCTCCAGCAGAAACATTAAGGATATGGTACATTGTAATGCGGAAGCTGTTCTGAGGGCTAAACAGTGACTGTTCCTTCTATTGGGACAGGCCTGATTAACTCCTGGGATAGCTGCAGTTGTGAAGGGGTTGATACACTGTGTGGTATCAGCCTAGTTTTGTTGGCAGCTGCCTTACGTGCTCTTCTACTTTGACGAGAATGGTGGCGTGCAGTCTTGCAGCATAGGCAGGTTGCCCAATGTCCAGATTGCTCTGCATCTTGCTAATGGGATTTTCACCTTGCTAGACTGGGGAAATAGTTATGGCAAACAGTATCTGGCCTAAAGTTTCTGAAATTAGAAATACCCTGGGGCAAAAAAGAAAAGAAATCCCAGGCTGTTGCTAGTATACTTTTTGCAGTTTGGGAACACTCACCAATATATTTTCCTCTTTTTGTAGGGTGCAGATGGTGCTATGTAGCCATATGGTCCATCCCTGACAAAGGCTTTTAAAGCGGTTTGTGTGCAAATGTGTGCAGGGTCATCATTTGAGGAAATGGTGTTTCCTGTGCACTGTGGTTCATGTGGAAGCAGAAGAGAATGTATAGCAGCATGCGTGCATCCTCAATAAATAGGCGTATGCATATTGCATATTTCATTGCTGAAGGAGTTGAATTGGTCAAGGTAGTTGATTTGCTTAATTGTGTCTTATTCTGGGTCTGTGAGAAGAGCAAAGGTTGGTGGAGAAGTTTTTTGTAACAAATAGGATATGGTCTCCACTGCAAGGATAACTTCAAGATATGAAAAGGGACATTTATGTAGACCTTTGCTGAATGTTTTACAATGGAACAGTGAGTTGAGTCAGCTGCCAAAGGAGGTTTTGATTTGAACTTAGCATTAAAGTCAAATTGCTCAAGGTTCTGAGTATGGTCACATTTGTGAAACAAACACCTTTCTGAACTGAGGAATTCTTACTTTATACTTTGCTATGTGACATCAAATTTACGTCCTTCCTGGGACTTGTGATCTTAAGTGATGTTAAAAATTGAAAAGCATCCTTTTTTTTTCTGTAGTCAAAGGTGATTTCAATGTTTTCTCTACAGATTTCCTTGCCCTAGATCCAAATTCTGTTACTCTGTAAGCAAAACCTCTCTACAGATAGCGAGGTTAAGCAGGGAGTCACTAGGAAACAGATAGTACTTCCCTGAGGCATCTAATACCTGCTAATAGTTTGATCATAGAGAAGAAAGCTGAGCTTGATTATAGTCTTAGAGAAATGTAATCTAGTTCTTCAGGAATGTTTACTTCTTATAAGATTTTTAGTTTAATCGACTTTTAAAACTGTTTATGAAAGTCTGTCACAGTTCTAATAATTTTTGGTAGTCACAGAAATTTAAAGAAAAAAAACAAAGACATTTAAGAGCTGTTTTCAGTTGCACTTTAATGTCTTTTTTCACAGAGACTTTAAATTATTCTGTATATTATTATTCTGTCTTAAGTTAGGCTCATTTAAAGGACATTATTGCAATACATATGGTAATGTAGTCTTATGAAAACCAGTCTTTGAACATAGCCAACATCTTCCCCTCCCCACCTCCAATGGTTGCTGGAGACATTTATGCAGAAGTTGTGGTGGGCTGTATGTGTGTATTTTGAGCTGGGTGAGTGACTATAGCAGCAAAACTATTTGAGAGATAAATCCGCATTTAAATAAACTTATTATTGAAATAGGTGGGAAGTAATAAACCAGGATTTCCACTATGAAAATATGTGTAGGATGTTAATACAGATATGAGAAGCTGATAATGTCATAATATTATTGTCCATTTATCTATAACAAAGTTTTGCCTGTATTTCTGGTATTACTTATCATTTTAGACTCAATGTTCTTAGAACAGCTGCAGCACAAGTATTCAATTAAAATTAATTTTGAGACATAGAATACTTAATTCCTTTAAAAAAGAGTTACCTGGCTTTTCATGTACTATGCTTTTTACTTTATAAAGCAATCTCTGAATTCTCCTTTTTTAGAAAAAGTTTGTCTTGTAATGCAGGTGAATACCAGCAGTGAGGTGAGTGTTCTGAGTGAATTTGGATTTGACACACCCATGGGTTCCAGACTAATTGACAAAGAAATGAAGTTGATAGTTGCTCTGAATTTAGTAGTCAGAATCACAGTAAGGGCTCTTTGACAAGTGTGGAGATGCCATGTACCTCAAATCTTATTGCTTGCAGGCATCTTTTATTTACTGAAAAAGGCATCTGCGAAGTAACAGAAATGACTTGCACATTTGGAGGGGATATGGCCAATAGTTCTTTCACGGGAATAAGAAGGAATAGTTTTGGAGAAATCTGCAGTTTTCATTTTAGCATTTTTCAAAGTAAGGGTTCTTCATTTTTCAGCAATGTGCAGCTATTCAGAAAAATGTGGAAAAATTATAATAAAAATGCAGAGTTGTGGAAAAAATATTTTTGCTCAGTCCTTCCCCTTTTAATAAATTATGAGAATATAGCAATCTTCTGAAGTGAAGAAAATTAAAGAATTAGTTAAGTTATTCCATTCACATAGCTAAGAAAAAAAAATTACACTAAATCCTATACACATCTGTTTCTAGTGTAATCACTGTTATTCCATGTTCTGCTTAAATCTTGAGTTAATATTCACCCTCATGACCAATTTCAGTCATTGTATTAGTAGGTGGTAACATTCTGTGGAAAGAGAGTGAGAGGGAGATGAAAGATGAATACAACTTAGAGTGACAAGAACAACGGATGTCTCAGAGCGTGTTCTCTCTTTTCTGTTCTTGGTTTGTTGGAACAATTGTTTAGTGAAGTGAGCATGTTTTTAAAATGTGAAAGAATGTGCTTGAAAAATTCTGAATGCCTATGAGACTGGACATCTACCCCACAGTGAAATGAATTTGAACATTTGAAAATGGCCACTATCATTTTAGGTATGTGAATTAAAATCCTCTGTTTGAAGTTTCTTAAATTTAGATATGCTGATAATCAGAGTTTTTTCAACTAGATTCTTTTTCTGGTTAAGTCAACTTTTATGATTGCTTGGTAAAAATATATTACACAGGCAAAATTAAAAAAAGAAAAAAAGAAAAAAAGGAAAAAAAGAAAAAATAAAAAAAGTTGAATACTCTTTTTACCCTAAATATGCCTGCTTGCTTTGCAGTTTCTTAATGCTAATATTAAATATACAAAGGAAAAAGCAGAAAAGGCTTTGATCTGCTCTTTATCTGTAGTGACATTTAATGTTACTATAGGTTCAAGGAAAGCAGATTTTAAAGAAAGATCAGTCCTGTGTTTGTGAAGTGATTGTCCTATGCTGTCTAATTAAATAAAAGTTGGAGTTCTGTATGTCCAACAGTTAGAAAAATTTGGAATTCTGATCAAAGCTTCTTCCTGTCTAAATTAGAGTAATTACACCTGTCATCATATTTACACTTGTTTTGTAATGATGCAAAAAAATGGAAATATTTCAAAGTGTATTTGGAAATTTATTTAGCAGACATAGAGGGAGATGAAGGTAAGGAGGAATAGTGGTGTCTCCCCCTGATACATGCTTTAGAAGAGGATTTACTGAATATTTACAACAGATTTATGAAGTTTGAAAAAATGTAAAAGATTGAATGTCATGAACAACTCTCAAAAACATTGCCTTTTGAAGAAATGTCATGTGAAAGTTGCAGGTTCTTCACACGGAGGGAGGAAAAATAATGAAGACTGGTTCGATATGTACTGGAATAGAGAGGAGCAGAGGAACCTGGGGCTCTGGGAATATGTTCGATTTGCTAACACAGGGGAGGAGAATCTGGAGCATTCCAGAAGGGTCTTGAGGGAGAGGCTGACCACTTGATGAAGTCACCAAACTATGTGGAATGGCACTTTTGCTGAAGCCTAAATCATCTCTTTGTCTACACAAAAAGCAACTAATATTTATATGATTAGTGGACCATTAAAGCCAGAGCCTAGTTTGATTCAACATTGGGTTTTGCATGAATATCAGTGGGATGCAGGGAGATGAAGGCAAGGAAGGTAAGTTTTACATGATGACTGAATAGCGTTGCTATTTGATTGCCATATTCAATGACATGAGAAAGCAAAATATACTGTTGAGGCAGTTTCTGAGTGATTTTTTGATTAATTTTGTTCTCTTTACCTGTCTCTCAGCTTTATGTTTCTCTTTGGTTTTTTTTGTCCACATTCATGTGTTTCAAAGCAGCTCCTTCTCCTCATCACGTAGAATCATGAGAACATAGATAATGTCATCATTAGGTTTGGTGTTAACTCAAATAACAAAGGGACAGAAAGGGAGACATAACATTTACCTGGATGATTTTAGACTCCAGGACATTATTTGCAGTGTAAATAATACCAAGTAAAGACTTAACTCTCTCTGATACATGCTCTACTGGCTTATATCTAGCTTATGTTTGTAGTACAGTGCTTGTTCAAGAATGAGTTTCACATTCTTTAAAAAAATACAAAACTAATAATCCCCGATACAGCACAGAATCAGATTATTCCTCATAGGTCTGATAAAGTAATTAGATTTGGTGAATGTTCAATAATGCTTTTCAAATGTTTACCCTCTTTCTGGAATATTTGCAAAAGTGGAAGTAAAAATTGTTGTCTGTGTAAGAGTACTGCAGGTCAAGGACCAGTGAAGAGCTACAGAAAGTGAAGAACTGAAGAAATAGTATAATACAGAGAGAACATCCGCCAAAAAATCCTCTCTCTGGCTGTGAATGAGGTATGTTACCATTTAAATTTGACTTCAGGTGACTTATTTCAGACCAAAGTCTGGCACTATAAAAAGTACAAAACCAGAGGCATCGCAGATGAAAGTAATGAGCTACATAAGAACTAATATATCAGAGACAGGAAAGTGTATATTGCCTCAAAGACAATATTATTCAGTGTTAGAAAGAAGTGTAAATCTAATGTGGCTTATGCATACATCAATCATTAGTTTATTACCAGTGGAATAACACAAGTGTAACATTAGGAGTCAGAAAGGACAGTCCGGGTAACTACTTGCTCTTTGGGACGTGTTAGAAATTGGCTGTCTTTTCAAGTTACCCTGAACATTGATGAGCAACTAAATGGGTACATTTTTGTTTACTGTGAACCAAAAGAATGCCAAGCTGCAAATACACTAGGCTCCGGAGACTTCTAACAGGGCTATAAAGAGAACTTTTCACATTTACAGTCAGAAAGAAGACACGGGCTCCTCAAAAATATTAAGTTGTTTAAGAATTAGATGTCTCCTCAGTGTTTTCATAATTTGAAAACAGAAAGATAGTCTACTGTTCAGTAATCACAGGTGAAAACTGGGCGCTGTGGGAGTTGATATGAATTCTGCCATCAGCATCAAGGGAGCCAGGATCTGCATATTAATTTCTGAACATGTATGCATTACATTCATGATTAGCTAGAGTGAAACAGTATGCTTATGTCCGTAAATCTGCATTTCATGATTCTACATACAAAATCGGTATAAAATTGTATGCTCTGGGGCCTATAGCCTTGGATATGAAAAAGTTGGGTCCTAAATATTTCTATTTACAAATATAAAGATTCCCTGAGAAAAGCCTTAGATGCAGAAATTTACTGCTGGCTATATACAAAATAGGAGAATATCAGTTACAATGACACAATAAAGAATGTTATAGATTTTCGGAGGAGTAGTGTGATAGCAAGTTTAAAAGATGCTTGAGGAATATGAACTACCAATGAAAACTGTAGAGATGAAAAAGTAAACTATATCTCTGCATTAGAAGAATGGTGTTAACAGCATTAAACTTGATGACAGAGGTTTAAACTAGCTGCATTAATGTATACATTTTGCAACGTGTGTAATACAGCACCATTTTTAGGAACAATGAATAGCCCACTGAAAATTTCTCAAGTTTTCCTGTAAGGGCAAGAATTCACAGAGAATATGGATCACTAAATTTTTTTGATAAGCAGCAGAGGTGGATGTCCACTCATATTTTTAAATTGTATATTTTTTCTGTGTGTTTCCTTTTTGTTCACTTTCCATGTACATTTGTGTGATTGAGTTTTGTTGGCATGGCAGTTTGCAAAAAGTGAGTTTCAAAGTCATATGCATGATGATGAAAGGAAAATGGATTTTAAATTTACATACATAAAGCAGTCTCATAAGCAGTGTTTGCACATTCATCTACTCACGAAAGAGGTCTAACAGCGATGTTCGTTTGTGTCTACTGACAATGAATGAAGTGGACAATAACTTGTGAGCTCTTTAAAATTACCCTGAGAACTAAGGCATTTCTCAGAAGATTTTAACAGTTGTATTCCTGTTTTAAGTTGAGTGATTGCAAAGATCTTGTCATTTTGTACAAAGTCATTAGAAGACTCCAGTAATTGGATGAGCTGGAGAACCTTTTGCTGTAACTTTAATGTAGATTTTATTTTCACTGACCTTTAAAAATTCTTTTACTGCCTTCTCCCAGCTTCCCCCTACAACCCATCTCAGATTCACTCAGTTCTATCTAAAAGAATGCAATTTCTGCCTAAGGGGATAAAAATTAAAAATCATTCAAAGTTTCTCAGAATAGTCGATATTTTATACAAGTTATTTTCAAAGAGTAAAATTGCACTGCAGTTCTACTAAGCCTTTGGAACCTGTGAATAGTGATGTTGATTTGCAGTATTCATATACCTTCCATGTGAATCTGAAGAACAGAATTTAATTCTGACATCTGTTTAAAGGTCTTGATCAGTTCGGGTTGAGTTGTTTTATTGGATCAGGACCAGACAGAAGGAAATTCTCATTTTTGGATAATCTTGTCTATTTCCTTTTGAATGGAACTTCATTTCCTCTTTTGTTGTGCTCTCTGGAGCTTTGTTCAGGCTGGTTTTGAAAGATTGAGTGATGGGTCTTCTGGTGGGAACCTACAAGATCTTTTACAAAACATCTCTACCACTACTAATGTATGAGGGAATGGGATATGAGTTAGTGTACGTCTTTAATCAAAAGTTTTGGGGTTTAGTCTAAATTCTAATGGCTGGATCATATTACTTCGCAATGAAAGCCAAAACAATTTTATTATCTAGATATTGAACCATTGAAAAATGGAAGCTAACTGGGTACAGAAGGTGTTTCTTCCATTAGTTGGTTACAATTCCTTCTGTGACCCTGAAATCCAAGTTAAACAACATCTGATGAAATATTAAAATGTTCTCTCTTCCACATGCCAGACGGTAATGAGCAGCCTGCAGTCACACAAGTTATGTTTCCCTTATTTAATTGCCCCCAAAATTAGATAAAAAAGTTTTTTTCTAGTTTTCTCTGTTATTCAGTGAAAAATATAAAAAATATAGCCGTTCCACTGGGCCAATACACAAAGAGATTTCATTTTCAGTCTTTAGTACCACATTTATATTCTCTTTCTAGATTGCACTATTACTTCTTCCATTTTATCTGTATAGAAATTAAATGCTGTAGCACAAATTCATGTTGCAGAGAAAAGTCTTTACTATTGAAGATGGATTGTTTCCGTCCTGTTTGCAAGAGTTTTGTTTTATTTCCCTCGTGAAAGAGTTGGTTGTTGAATTACAGAGTTAAACTAGAGCATGTAATTTCAGACTTTGTCCTTTATAGTCTATTAACCTACCTTCTGTTTCTCCACATTTTTCATTTTCATGTATGGATCCATTATATTGTGCCTAACTGAAAATACAGTTTTAGAGTCAAAACATTTCATGTTTCTTTGGCTTGCAAATTAGCTTTTTTAATATATTTTTTTTCAAAGTCTCTCTCAGACTAGGTGTCAACATTTTGGAAGACTTGTAGCCTAAAGGAGCCTAGTAACGTGTAGCTGTGTTCAGCTTGAGCATGGTTGACAGCACAACTACGCAGTGCCAATGTCAGTTTAGAAGATAGCGATTCCCAGGCGAAATCCCTTTGCCCGTTGATGGGGTGAGCCTGCTGATGAAAGGTTTACACACACCTAAAATGTAATTGAACTTTACACATACTCTGGCAGAAAAGACAGTGTGCGCACCCCACTTGCTATTAATTCTGCTATCATGCTGTATTTTGTCTTCTGCTGATACAAGTACTTCTGAGTTCATGTTTCAAGCCGAGTTATGGAAGTAGTAGAGATCTCAGACTCCTTCAGGGTGCTTCCCCCTAATTGAAGATATTTTAGAACATAAAGCTCCAATACTTCACCTAATTTTTGGTGTATCAACAAGAGCCCTGTCTTATATTTTGGACAGAAAGATCTGTAGTAGACAGACCTCAAGTTACAAGATCTGGAGAAACTGTATGAAGACTTCCTTGGCCAGAGGCGTGCTAAATACTTATTGACATTTTTGCATCAGTTTGTAATTAAAAGCAGTAAAATAGTGTTTTCTTTAATTATTATAGTTTTCTTATATATGCCTTCAGAAAGCTATAACCCATGTGGTAATACTTATCCTCCATCTGATGGTGGAAGAGGTAAAGAGAGAATCTTATTTATGTAGAATTTAGGTTCCTACAGTGACTTGCAAACCAGCTTGCAGGACGCATGCAATGCCAAGATTATGCATTCAGATCCATAGCCTGGGTCCTCATAATGTTACTTCGGAATTGATAAAACTCCCTTTTTATAGTACAGTATAGCCAAACATCAGTATTAAGCACTTCCATTCAGTTTGATGAATAGAACTAATTTAGCTTTAATTAAGTCCAAAGTGACTTAACTAAAAACATTGCTGGCAGATGAAAAGTGTGTAAGCAAACTCGTATCTTTGCTTCCTTCATTCAGACAGTTTTTGTTCTCCTTCAGTAGTTTGTTCTGTGATGTATTGAAAAGAAACATTTCTGGTACCAAAATAACATGGTATTTCACTAGACTCATGTTTCCCGCACAGAAGAAAGTGAGAACCACAAGAAAACTACAATGCAGTGAGTTGTTTAAAGGGAAAGCAGGCAAAATGCCTTTTCTTATTGGGTATTGTATATTTTTTCCCCAAGTGTATGTTTCTTCTGACCTTGTATGTGTCATTCAATTTATCATAAGCTCCATTTTACTCTTTAGTAGCTCTTTTAAAAATGTCAATTCAAACCATTTGTGTATACAGGTGAAATTTCACTGTATTCTGTTTTAGGGGTATCAATATTTACCAACACTATTTACACAGAATTTTTTTTCATTACTGGAGAATTACAGGTAGGGTGGGACATAAAAAAAAATCCATAGGTAGCTATAAAAAAAAAAAATCTAAGATAAGAAGGACTTTGTATTACAAGACTTCTACACTGGTAACCAGACTTATCATAACTTTTTGGGGTTTCTGTAAATATTTTATTGATTGGCTGATTCAGTCTTCCTCATTAGACAAGAGGATGAACTGAGAGACACCCTCTAATGCAAGTGGAAGGTGACCACCTTCAGTGGCTCTCACCACAAGCAGCATATATTCCTTTCAAAACTGAAGAAGTCAAAACCAGCTCAGGTAAATTGCATTGTTTAGTTTGGACTAAAGGAGGCCAAATAAACTGCAGAACTGGTACATATGTAAAAACTTTTTTGTTTTTCACATTTTTGTAATTATTTAGTAAGCTGATATCAAACCATGTGTTTGCAATAAGTCATATAATAAGCATCACAGGTATCAGCTTGCTATTACTTTTTCAGTGATGTCTTCCTTCAAATCACACAATGTATTTATTGAATTTGGAGAAGAGTAGGCAAAGGATGTGACCTAATTTCTTTCTTCAAGTGTCTAATGCAGGGTTACAGTGAAGAGAAAATCAGACTCTTCTCTATGTGAGCAGTGAAAGGTTGAGAACCAAGGGACAAAAGTTTCAGCACAGAAAGTTCTTATTAGATGTCAGGAAATAAAGGTAGTCAAACACTGAAACAGGTTGTCCTGAGAGGTGGTGAGTTCTCCATCCTTGGTGATATTCCACGTTCACCTGGACAAGGTCCTGAGCGACCTAATTCGACTTAGGTGTTGTCCCTACTTTGATAGTGTGTGTGTGTGCTTGCAGGTTGGATTACAAGACCTCCAAAGATCCTTCCCAGCTTAAATTATTCTATAATTATACAATACAGCTGAGGTGGGAAATTTGTATCAAAGTGGTAATGCCAGATGATTTTAAATTTAGATTGCAGTAATCGTAGAATCATAGAATGGTTTGGATTGGAAGGGACCTTAAAGATCATCGAATTCCAACCTCCCTGCTGTGGACAGGGACACCTTCCACTAGACCGGGTTGCTCAAATCCCCATCCAGCCTGACCTTGAACACTTCCAGGGAGGGGGCATCCACAGCTTCTCTGGGCAACCTGTTACAGTGCCTCACCACCCTCAGTAAAGAATTTCTTTCTTATATCTAATCTAAATCTACCCTCTTTTAGTTTAAAGCCATTGCCACTTGTCCTGTCACTACATGCCCTAGTAAAAACTCCATGTCCAGCCTTTCTGTAGGCCCCCTTCAAGTACTGGAAGGCTGCTATAAGGTCTCCCTGGAGCCTTCTCTTCTGCAAGCCGAACAACCCCAACTCTCCCAGCCTTTCCTCATAGGAGAGGTGTTCCTGCCCTCTGATCGTTTTTGTGGCCCTCCTCTGGACCTGCTCTGGCAGCTCCATGTCTGCTGTGCTGAGGGCTCCAGAGCTGGATGCAGTACTCCAGGTGGGGTCTCACGAGAGAATCCCCTCCCTCGCCCTGCTGGCCATGCTTCTTTTGGTGTGGTCCAGGATACGGTTGGCCTTCTGGGCTACGAGTGTGCATTGTCGGGTCATGTAGAGCATCTTGTCAACCGGCATCCCCAAGTCCTTCTTCCTCAGGGCTGTTCTCAATCCGTTCTCCACCCAGCCTGTATTTGTGCTTGAGATTGCACCGACCCATGTGCAGGACCTTGCACTTGGCCTTGTTGAATTTCATCAGGTTCATCCAGGCCCACCTCTCAAACCTGTCAAGGTACCTCTGGTTGGCATCACTTCCCTCCAGCAAGTCGATCGCAACACACAGCTTGGCGTCATCAGCACACTTGCTGAGGGTGCACTCAATCCCACTGTCCGTGCCACTGACAAAGATGTTAAACAGCGCTGGTCCCCGTACCACCGCTGAGGAATGCCATTCATCACTCATCTGCACTTGGACATCGAGCTGTTAACCACAACTCTGAGAGTGACCATTCAGCCAGTTCCTTATCCACCGAGTGGTCCATCTATCGAATCTATGCTTCTCCAATTTAGAGACAAGGATGTCACATGGGGCAGTGTCGAATGCTTTGCTCAAGTCCAGGTAGATGACATCAGTTGCTCTTCCCTTATCCACCAACGCACTAATCACTTTGCAGAAGGCCACCAGATTTGTCTGTCACAGTTTGCCCTTAGTGAAGCCATGTTGGCTGTCACTAATCACCTTCTTATTTTCTGTGTGCCTTAGCATAGTTTCCAGGAGGATCTGCTGCATGATCTTGCCGGGCACAGAGGTGAGACAAACTGGGTTCCCCAGGTCTTCCTTTTTACCCTTTTTAAAAATGGGGGTTATGTTTCCCGTTTTCCAGTCAGTGGGAACTTCACTGGACTGCCACTACTTCTCAGATATGATGGATAGTGGCTTAGCAACTTAATCCGCCAGTTCCCTCAGGATCTGCATATGTATCTCATCAGGTGCCATGGACCTGTGCACATTCAGGTTCCTTAGATGGTCTCAAACCTGGTCTTCACCTACAGTGGGCAGTTCTTCATTGTCGCAGTCCCTGCCTGTGCCATCTGTGACTTGGGCGGTGTGGCTGGAGCCCTTGCTGGTGAAGACTGAGGCAAAATGTCATTAAGTACCTCAGCCTTCTCCATATCTGAGGTAACCAGGTCATATCCTGGGTAACAAGGTCAATAATGAGTATCCATACGGAGTCACCTGAATGCCACATGTCCTATAGGGTTCCAGTGGGATAGTTTGCAAAGCAACAGTCATCACATTTTGAATAAGCATTGCAGAAAGAATGGATGTTTACTTTGGAATCTTTCCAGTGGGAGAAAAAAAAATAAAATCTGATTCCAGAAATTGAGAGACTAGTATAAAGCTTCATTTTAGTGTAACCATGTGCCTGTAACCTGAGTGAGCTTGGCCAAACAAAAATAGCATTTTCAAGCTGATGCATATTTACAAGGTCTGAATGTAAATAAATCCATTCCAAAATGATGTGAAGTTGTTTGAGTGCTCTTCTGATAAGCAATCCAGTTTGACAAACACCAGTTATCTCTGCTGCGAATGATCCGTACAAGAAGAAAAATCTTGGATGTAAAAATGTGTCTGAAGGCTACTTAAAAAACTTTGATTTTTCTCAGAGCTGAAACTGAGGATACACCTCTGCTAGCTCAATGGAATATGTAGGAGATTAATAGAAATCTTTAAATGATTGTATAAAATGTCTTACCAGACAGAAGAATAGCAATACCTTTTTCTGTCCACTGTACATCTTTCCTTTGTACCGTTTCCTCCTTTCAACCACAAAATACTTCCTTACCTAACCCATCAGGCTTTTTCTATCAGCCAGATATGAATTTCAGCTCTTACTGTGGACTTGTGATCCCTTTTCTTAGTGACAGCAACCATAGTTTTCACCAGAAAGAGGAGTTATTTGTCTCTTTTGGTGTCCCTTTTCATCTCACTCAGTGTTACGACACTGTGACGGGCTTTTTTTTAGCCGGAACATTTTAGCAAGCTTTTATTTTGGTGTTCAGCAAGTTTCCTTCAAGGATTTTGCAAAAGTTACTGCCATATTCTGTTTTGTGGAAGTATTTGAGAATTTTACATTAATTTTCATGGGAGTAACAAGCTCAATGCCTAAGGAAACTAAAGTGTTATCCTACATCGGCTTTCGAAACATAATATCTCATTGTGTGTTTGGTTACATATCAAATCAAGAAGGCAGAAGAAAATTTGTATACATGTATGTTCAGCAGAGTGATGGAAATAGTGAAGCTAAGCAAAAGCCAGATCCTTTAGCTGGTCAGTGCTTATTTGCAGCCTCATGGTGAAAGCAGAAGGAAAGGCATAACAAGCAATTTTGGAATAAGAATGATTATAGTGTTCAGTTTAACTGAAGGACAGGAGGGCAAGTGGATTAGTCCTCCAAGCACTATATCAGGGAATCCGTAAAGAAATCCCAGTTTTCAGACAATGCCAATGTCTTCGAGTTGTTCTTAGTTGTAGCCTTAATATATTTGGTACAGACAAGAACTGTAAATTTGACAGAGTTTGTTATTTATGTGAATGAATGTGCTATTAGAATGAGGTAAGCAAACAGACTGTATATTAAAAAAAAAGGGAAATAAATTCATGTTCATTTATTTACTTACAAATTAGATATGAAATACAGTCTGAGAATAAATTGATATTTCATTTTTGCTTAATAAAGCTGAATCAAAATAAGTGATACTGCAGCTGACTTCTGCATGGTATGTTGATTTTTCCAATTCCAGAAGAAATTAGTGATCCAAGTTTGCTCTGAAAAAAATGCTGTCTAAACCGTGAAGCTGTCTTAGTCTCTTGTTCAACTCAACACTGAAATAAGGAGTCATTCTTTGAAAGAGCCCATTAGAGAGCTGAAGTGCAAATAACAATTTATTCCAGTTCTCTGGAGAAAAATGCGTCTAGTTTAGGCATTTGTTCAGCCCTGAAAATTATTTGACTGTAGGTATAAAAGACATTCTGACAACAAAAAAAAAAAAAGGAAAAGGGGAAAGAAGGAAGGAATTAATTTGACAGGGACTTACCAGTGTCAATATAGTGAGAAACAAGTCAGAGGAGTTAACAAACTATAACTTGTCCTGAGGGAAAAGAGGCTTTGACATGAACCGTCTTTTGCTAATGTTAACTTCCTAAAGAAGAGCCTGCAAGAAGCATGCGGGATGGAGAAGCATGTCAACAGATACGCAAACATCGCCAAGCTACCCGTCATCTACTGTGCTGCACAGAAATTGTGCTGGTCATAATGCCTGCTAACTGCCGTAGAAGGGGGAAAGCAAAGGCAGTTTCATCAGTATTTAGGATTTTGATTTCTTCTATGGGAATGGATATTGCCTGGAATTTCACGTATTAAAAATATGTTTTCTATAAAAAGCAGTGGACAGAGAACTAGTGACTTCTACTGAACCATCATGGAATGCTTGGTTAGTGAAAACACAGGAGGACTGATCACCAGTTAAGTTCAGCACACGAATGTTTAAACCTTTTGATGAGTGAAGCTCTATATGGAAGCATCAAATTCCTTTACCTGAAGCCGCAGCAGCAGTAAACACCACTCCGCAACCCTTAACAGAGATTTCCATGCAGTTGGTCCCTGATCACCTATCCCAATGCCTCTAGGAGGCCAGTGATCATGTCAGGCTGTGGTTGTGGTCTCACATACAACTGACACAATCACAGCTTTAAAAAGGAGCTGCCCTGGGCTTGGATGCTGTGTGGCACAGTCCCTTCTCAGCCAGCGGAAGGACTTCATGTATTTAAACACATTATTCAACAGATGAGAATTTATTCAGTAACATTTGTATTGTATTTGTTTGGTTTTCCAGCTGATCTCACGATGTTTGAATACAGTATTCTGTAAAACTAGCTGGAAGGCTGGATTCTACCTCTCACTGAGCATTTACAGCCTCCCTCTCTGTAAAAAGACCCTCACAAAAATGTAAAGATACCAACAATGGGTAAGAATGGCAGAATGGAGACTAAGTAGCTGGATTCCTTTCTCAGTGCTGCTCCAGAAGTGCTGAATTACTGACCTTGGGAAGTGACTGGTCATAATGCAAGAAGTCATATTGCTGCAGAGGAAATAATAGATAACAATCACATTTTTATTAGAAGTGTGTGTATCTCTATCAGCTCAGTTTTGTATTGTGATCTACTGGAGGAGTTAATTTGTTTTCTGGGACAAATGAGCAAGCATGTCAGCTATGCCAGGAGAAGGAATTACTTTGATGAACGTGCCTGTCTGTCAGAGATTATTCTGTGCTGCAGGATGAACAGTTAGTATGAGTACTTGTGTACCTGTTTTAACTAAAAATAGCTGGGTTCATGTACACTTTTTAAGTAGTAGATCTTTGATAACTTGGCTCAGGTTGTGACTGTGGCCTTAAGGGTAGTGATGGTAATGGGGACGTGTTTGGTTTAGAATGCCGAGGGCTGTCAGTATCATCTGATTGCAGATACACTAGAATGACGGCAGCAGGGCGTACCTTATAGCACTAGCAGCTAAAGACTCATGCAGAAGGGAGATCAGCACATGGTGAAAAAGGCATGGAGAGAACTGGAGGCAAAGAGAGCCACCATAATGTGGCAAAAGACCTACCCTCCTGAACACAATAGAAGAGAAGAAATGCTTGATACCTTGGGCTAGAGAGGCAGGCAGGTTTGCCAGTGCACATTGATGGTGCAGCATCCTTTGCCTTTCTAATTCAAGAAACCTAAACAGAGTTTTCTACTTGGTTGTTAAAGGTCACTCAACATGGCTCCCAGGAAAGATAAATCTCCAGAATTTGTTTAGAGTTGGATGGAGGGTGATTGAAGTGATAAGAAACAGAAATACTGAAGCTGGTAGGACAGATTTTGGCGTTGTGGAGTTCTGTGGCCTAACTTTGTGTTTGTAATGTGCATTGTATCTACAGCAGATTAAATTCTTATCCACATTCTGTTTAAACTGTTAAAATTTCAAACCTGGAATCATGCTGACTACATTTTGAACATGCTGATGCTACAGGTCAAGGGCACATCAATATTAAAACAGAAGCTTTTGCCAATGTACTTAAAAGTCAGCTTGTTTTAGTTTGTTCCGGGTGTGGTCCTGGGTCATGTCAGGTTTTTTCTGTGAATTTTGTTTCCGTGCTGCAGTGCTTTACCCTTGCACAGTGCCTATTTCTGAAACAGATCTCTGGCATTTTACAGTTTTGCACATGGCAAAGCACTGATACTCGGATATTAAAAATCCTAAATAATCCTCTTGTCTAATGACTTGTGTGCATGACAACTGTCCTTTTTCTTTCAAACATATCAGCCTGGCTATGAAAAAGGGAGCAAGGATAATGCTTTATGATGATTAACAAAGGATGTCTAAAAAACTTCCCTTCTTCACTCCAGCTTCTCACCTCAGTCACTGCTGACTGCAAAATCGTTGACCTTTTGTACTCAGTCAGCAGTCCCTAACACAGGAGTTAGCACAAAAAGCAAGGAGGCAGAGCTCAGTTTTTAAAATGAAAAATGAGGTTCGCTAATCTTAAATGCTGTAACTAATGGTAGGATTCTATTGGATTGTTATCCATGTTACTTCAGTGAATACTTACAACAGCTGGAAATCTCAGTTAGGTTATAGCGTATTTACCAGATGGATTTTATGAAAAAGCCAACCAAGGATGGGGTCTAGGAAATCTTAATTTGTTGAAATGCTGCCAGTGATACTCTGGAGATCAGCCGTAATTCAGGCAAGTGTATTGTCTGCCACCCTTGGGATTTGTGGTTGCTAGGTGCAGCTATCATTGCCAAATGTCTGGACGTCTCGAAAACAGGCCTGCTTTAAAAAAATACATTTGCAGCTACATAGAGATCAACAGAGAATTTATAATAATAAAAAGGTAGGGATGTCAGGAAAGATTTGCAATATAACAGTAGCAATTACTCTTGTAATGATGGGAAACTATTCTTAAAGCATGCAAGCAGATCATCAGGGGTGGAGAGTTTTCATTCTCAGATTTCTGCATGTTGTTTTGTGTCTTATTCCTTTGCCTGCCTTCAGTCACAGAGGTGTCTATTTTGTAGAGGATACTAACCAGCTGTCGGATAATCATACTCCTAGCTGAGTAAACAAGGGGGAAACAGAACAGTTAAAGGAGCAGTTACTGAGGTATGTTCTTAATACAGTGTGAGCGGTTGATAGTGTTATTAATCATTCCCTTTTTCATTTTCATGAAATATTGAGCAGAATCAGTCACACAGCAAATAAACACTTAAGAACTTGGGACTTTTATTCCACTTAATCTATCCTAATATATTGTCTGCACAACTTTGTCAGTAAAAATGGTGCAGAAGCCTTATAGAGACCTGTCCTTCTAGTGACTTTCTAAAAGGACTTAAATAGAACAGAGATTAAAAAGAAAAAAATTATACAGGAAAGAAAGATGCAAATCCTTTTAGAACTTTTTTAATATCTGAGCAGAGAAGTGGTCATGGGCCATGGTGATTTAATTTATTGAGTTCCTGCTTTTGTCCTAGTTTGGATTTATTCATATCTGGGTGTGAACAGAGGCTGATTCTCTCACTTTAACTCTTTCACTCAAAATGTAAAAAGGAGTAACTGCAATATGTACTCAGTTAATTTATATTGATGTAAAACTTCTATTAAAAGAAGATTGGGCTGTTGGGAAGATCTCACACTGAGAAAGTCAGTGGTAAAATTTATCCCTGAATTTGCATGAGCTGTGACATTCTCATATATATATACTGCTCTTATGATTGAGAAAGTACAAGATAATGGAAGAATTATATAGCGGATAAAGAACAGCATTCTACCATTTTCTGATCATGCCATACCTATGTATAAAATTGACCACACTGCCCAAACTGGATGAATAGGACAGTTAATTAAGGACAATGAAAGAACAAAATAAAACAAGCTTCTATTAAGACACTTCTGTTGTTCTGTTGTTAGGTCTCCATGGGCTCTGATAAAACCTAGACTAGCAAAACTGCTGAGGTATTAACTATATTTGAGTAACAGCACGGACAGCAGAGACTGTTGAAAAGCGCCAGTGACTCATGTTTTTTCTGTCACTGAATGTAGCTAAAAGCCTACCTCATAATGAAGTGAGTGAGCAGCAGAAAAATTTGTATGATTTATTCTAAGCATTCAGTGTGCATGTGCACATCACTGTTCATTCCTATGGAACAGTAGGTCAAGTCAAAGTTCCAGATTAAATAATTCATACTTCAGATGGGGAAAATACATGAGCAAGACACATGCAGAGACTTTGTACACTTTGACCTTTCAGCTGCCCATAGTGTTCGAATGTCAGTTACAACGAGAAATACATCGGTCCTGGTTCCCTTTGTACTTTCCACTTGTACAGATTGCAGAATCAAAAGTGTTTGCCCACCCAGGCTGTTTCGGTAGAGTTTCCTTTATTGCATCAGTATCACGCATTTTAATTAATTGGTTGCAGCATAAATTTTGTCATCAGCCTTCTTCACTTCTGTTATGGAACACTTATTAAAACTTAAGACTCCTTGGCATTTTTGCCTTTCAGTATATGAAATTCATTATACTGACATTTAATCACTTCAAGATTTCCACCCCGATTTTTCTAATGCTAGTAGACTGCCATCAGAGCAAAGGTACACTCTGCAATTTGGCTTACAAATGAAGTACTGGGGAATCTGACAAATCAGAGTCCTTAAGCACATAGTTGATATGAGCTGATGCCCTCTTGACTTCAGAAGGAGTATACCCTTTTCTTAAATGTTTGATCAAGTCAATAAAGAACATAAAATGCTGGCCTTTTCTGCATTGGTTTCTGATTAGAGCTTTGGAAGACAGATGACTGGTATGTGATTACCGAGTAACCTTCATGTCATTTTAAAAGGAACTCCACTACTCCCACTTATGCTTGGAACTGGAAATCTTTCAAGATCACATAAACTATTAGAGACAGAGGGTGAACATACTAGAGGAACCAAAGGGACAAAATCGGAATCTGATCTGTGTGAGGTGTGGGAAAATAATCTTTTGCTGATAGGGACCTTGATGGGACGCTGAGAGAGGGAGAGATTAAAAACAAAGGACAGATTTAAGTGTCTGCAGAGAGCAGCTGGAAAGGAAAGGCAGAGAGATTTAGAAAATGAGATTTCCAGATATAGTATTTCAGCTTTCCAGCGTAGTGGAGAAGTTGCTGTGAGGATAATTATTGAAGAACAGTACTGCATCTTACTTTATTTATTTAATGCTTATTGCTTACAAATCTGGAGAAACTGGATGCCTACAAGATCCCCAGAACAAAAATAAAAAGTGGTCTAGTACATTTCAGAAATTTGTCTGGATCTGTTTGACAAGAATGAAAGCTGGTGGAAATACCTGAACTGGATTAATATTTAAGAGCGTATTAGGTAAAACACTTAGAAGTCTACGGTAAGGGAAGTTCGTGCTCTCTAGGATGTCTTTTCCCACTCCATTGTCAGTTATTCTGCAGTCTAGACAACAGCTAATGTAGTTATCTCTCAGTAAATACGTTGCTACTTAATTTCTAGCACTTAGATTTCCTCCTCACCCAGTATCATATTCTTACCTGCAAAAGGAAAAAAATCCCCATAATTAATTGTTAAGGGGTTTTCATGCTTTCCACACACAGAAATGTTATGGCAATTTTGCCATATGCTTTGTTTTCATTTATCCAGAATTGATTTGTTTGAGTTTCTTATGGAATACCAAGATCGCTGATGATGTCCACTAAGCTTTTGGAATAAAGCATGTTGCTTCTTTTCACAACAGTGTGTTAAATCCTTAGAATGAAGAAGCAGTTTCAGTATTTGCAGGATTTTTTTCACTGGACTGCTAACATTTTTTTAATTTAATTTCTGGTGGGGACTTGGAGTACTTGTGCTCCTTTTTTTGCAAGGCTGACATCTACCAACCTCCTTTTTCTGTCATCTTATTTGAAAGATAGCTGAAGAAATTACTTGCATCCAGTACAATATAAACATGCTTGCTAGACTTTTACTGAAATAATGTATTTTTAGAGACAATTTGAAATTATAACTGAGAGATTTGAAAGGTCTTATCACTCATCATCTTCCATGGCGCTCTCCTCTAGTGTATAGGTAGAGATCTGGACAATTTTTTAATCAGAGGTACGCAGGAGGGCAAGCATCACCTTCAACAGATGAATTAGCTACTCAGTTCCTCTAAGAAAACCTTACTTTCTGTTTCTTTGTTACTCCCATCACAAGTTATCCTGTTTTCTTGTAGTAATTGTTGCTGAATATTGAGCAGTATTCTGACAAAGGTCCACAATAATGTTTTATTAACATCTGGCAAATGTAGACAGTGCTTGTTAAAACTAGTCAATAACCGAGCATTTAAGCATGCAGTTCAGAAGTGCTTGGACTTTTTATTTGACATGTACTTTCTTTAGCATACTAGAGTTTAACCTCTGTATTTAGATCAGACTGCACCCTGCACAGCTGAGTTTAAATTATATGTCAATGCAGGAACTGTGTTACAAAATTAAACAATTTTTTACTATGAAATTATGTAGACATAATATTAGCATTCCTTTGCAGCAAAGCATCCTCCCTGGTGACCAGGAGCTCTACTAGAAAGAAAATCTAAATGATTAGCTGGGCGATTAAGAGAAGTTACACAGAAAGCAAAAAAAGGAAGCCTTTTCTGGCAGAAGAGGAAGACGATCATGCATTCTTACTGTCCCAAATTTTTCTCCATGTAAAGCATGAAGTTAGAGGACCCCAGTAAGTTCAACCAAAGTGATAGGTGAGCATCTGGAAAACATCCACTGTTATATGTTGTGTGGAATGAACTGACCTATTTTTCTTTTTTTTGAAGAGAAAAGAGAAGTAAAGTATGCTGGAGTGCTGGAGTTATAAATGACAGGGCAAGTGTATACTATAGGTGAGATTAAGCCAGTTAAAACCGGTGGGTGTAGCAGCAGTTCTTTATTGTGAAAAACAGAATAAAAGCAAATATTTTATTTGAAGATGTAGTCTCCAAATCTTAGCAATGGTGTATTCAGGGCAACCTAGTCCTTAAAACATTTGAGTTGAAGGTTTGGTTTGAGTACAATTGTGTGTGTGAGACAGGGGTGGAAAATAGGAGAAGGGGAAAGAAGTAGCACTCCTGGAGCTAGAGCAGAAAAAGTGACAGGCAGAACCTTTAGAAAAAGTCTGGGGGTTAAGTGGTGTGATGAAGAAGTTTCCAACTACATATTTTTCATGAAGTTCAAAGAAGTACTCTTGAGCCAGTTGAAAGAAGCAAAGAAAATGATGTGTTGTGCAAGGGGGTCTATGTTAACGGGATGTTCCCCAAGTGGTGAAGTGTGGGATCTGAAGGAGACTGGGAGGGAAGCAGCGCTGTCTCATCGACATTACTTCACCTTCTCTTTACCAAGAGGCAGCACTTTGTATCTCGGGACGGGGGGCCTTGCTGCAGTCTAGCCTCTGGTCTGGAGGCTGGAATGGTGCCTTGTTGGTAGAAGGGCACCATGGCATTACTGCAATGGAGAGAGGCGGCACTTTGCAGCCCCAGGCCGGAGTGGGCAATTGTCTCAGACATCTTGAGAAACTGATAAAGATGCTTGAATTAAGCAAGCTCCTAAATCAGGCATTGTGCTTTAGCAAATTCCTCATCTTGATAAGGGAGTGTTGAAGACTGAGTGAAAGGCAGGGTGTTGGCTTGTGAAACCCAACTATGTCATGTAGGCAAGGAAGCTGAGCACTTGTCTTCAGCGGGGGAATGTGAGACCACCAAGACCCTGCCCTGCCCCCACATGCCCACTGACTCGTTTTTGAGAACTTTCAGGAAGCTATGAGACAGGCACCCGAAGGGGGCGCGGGCCCACCACCAGAAGACCCTGACCACTGGCAGAGACTGCCACTGGATTCAAGGGTGGTGATATCTTTTCTCTTATTTCTTTCCTTGCTTTTCTCTCTTTCTCTCTCTCTGACTTTTTCAGCCCATAAGGGTAATGTTGGTATAAGTTTGTCAACCTGCTTTATTTTGTGGTTTTGTGAAATCAGACGTTGTGTTGTTGAAACCTTCTGCCAAGTCAATATCCATCTCCAGCCTCACTGCGCTAAAAGTAATGTTATGAAGTTACAAAGTTGTCATCTTTTGTAATTCCACTGCCATTCCGAGTAAAGCTCTGGTTTTAGTCGAGCCTCTTGGTCGTTGCTATGACTCTCAGTACCGCACAGAGAATTGAAAAGATCACCTTCCCCTATTCCTGCTGAGTGGGACGGGACAGGCAGCAGCACAGTGGGATTCTGCAGGGAAGGAAGGTAACAATACCGAATGGATTGTGTCCTGTGCTGGCATCCCCTGGCTTTGCCATGCAGTGAGGTCAGTGATTGCCAAGGCAACACTGAGGGGCTGGGAAGCACAAGATGGAGGGTATATGACTACTGTTGATCTGAAGAGTGGAACATGAAAAGAGTTAGAGAGGGCTGTGAGATGGCAGGATATCATGGAGAATATTGACTATGAAATCTGCCTAAATGAGGGCAAAATCACCTTTGACAGGATGACCTTTATTTGAGTTTCTCTGCCTCTGCACATTGAGCTAGGGTGTAAACAGACTGTGGCATAAAGAATATTTCCAGAGCTTCTTCCCGTAACTGAATTAAAGGTGTAAGGGATGGAGAAAATCACTGTAGAAGGCTTCATATTTGTCACTGCTCACATAAATGACAAACTGTAACACAGGTTCAAGTTTCCCCACCTCTCAGGCTAGAGAAACTCTTAAACATCTTAATTTAATTTTCTAAAAATGTGTCTAGACTGCTGTCTTTTTTCTGACAACAATGACTGTATTTTGTGCTGTTAGAGAACAGTGATCTTCAGCATTGATAACTATGGAATACACTTTTTAATGCTTTTAATAACTTTGTCATCATCCTTGGTGTTCTTATTTTGCTTCATTTTTTATTTTAGTGGGCAACTGGCAATGAACTTTGTATAGGATAAGGAAAGGTTTATGTAACATCAGTGCTGTATTTCATCAGTCATCTGTCATGCTGTGAGTAGTGATATGGCTTGCGCTGATACTATTGAAGTGGGAGTTGAGAAGCTGATGGTGACATACAGAACTTTTCACAAATAAGACTGAGTTATTAATCTGCTGAAATGCTTGAATTATTTATTCCAGGGTGCTTTCACATGTATAATAATAAACCAACGCATTTCAACAGATAACTCCGAAGAGGAGTCTAATAGCAAAGCAGAAGGGCATTCAGTGCTTAGAACCTAAAAAAGGAAAGTCAGAACGCAGATTTTTTCAAAGACTGTCAGAAACAAGTGATTCCCTCTTCTCCTGTCAAAGTTATCTAGGCTAACTCATGAAGTCTATAGGCAGGAATCTGAAAGCTTAAGGTGAGCGCAGGTTCCCTACTGCCTTATGAACAGAACTCTAGAGCCCTTGACTTAAGATCAATATGATAATCTTCCTATTGTGGATCAGAGGTACTGTCACTCTCATGAGCACTTCTGCTGTGAGGGGAATAACAGAACTGTTCGAATGGCTTTACATCTGCTGCATGAAGAGCAACATTTGGTGACTACTGATGTAATTCAAGGTGTGAAAAACTGGGACAATGTCTTGTTGGTTTTCATAAACATTTTCATGTAACTCATTTTTCTCTATTTAGATTTGTATTTGTGCTTGTCTAAAAACTGAAAGTCAAGTGACAGTTACCTATGATGTTTCAGACTAAGCCAGGAAAATGGTGATGTTACAAGGGCAGATGGCACTTGGAAGCAGCATGAATCTAAGGTAAAGACAGACTGCCTGCAGGGAGCAATATGCATTCCAGGAGGGAGGCTTTGGCAATATCCTCAGAAAAGGAAGACTTGAAACGATGGAAGGCTATGGCCAAGAATTACTCTTACGGCAAGGCAATCGCACTGGAAGTTGTAGAGGGTATTTCATGTGATTCTAAGAAATGTTCAGCTCGTTCCATGTTATGAATAAAGACAACCAAATAAAGAAAGTTAAGATATATGTAAAGTATTCTTGTATTTGGCCTTTGACTTTTCAGGTGTGAGTTACTTTAACTGGTTGCTGCTTTAGACCCAAGGACACAATCTTCTGCCTTCTCCAGAGTCAAGTGGGTCTGTAAGTACTATCGAGAGTATCTGGGAGCAACAAGCTGGAGACTGATTGAACCAGAGCAAGTTGCAGAATTTAAAAAATCGCAATACCAGGAGGTATAAAAAAGCCTGAGGATAGAGACACGCCATAGCACCTGAATATTTGGGCAGAACCAAGCTGGTTCCACCCGTGTTGACCCCATGTTTAGATGATTATTTCTCATAACTAAACAAATCCTGATCACCCTGAATCTTCCAACAAGGTCAGTGGGTGTTCACACAGTGGTGGGTGTTGTGTGTGGCAATAAATACTTCTTAGGTTTTATTCTCATTTTATGAGAGATACATTCGTGGTGCTAGTGAATTCCAGATTATACAAAAGCAAGGCAAGAGAAACACTTATGGGGATTTGGGTGCTACTAGGAAAAAAAGCAGGAGCTGTAGCTGTATGGAACAGGAGCTAAACATCCCCCAAATGCAGTTCTAAAATTAATATTCTCAACTGACATTTAAGAGCAAGATGTTTGCTTGCATACCAGGCAAACAAATGAAAGGAGAACTGTTTCCCTGGGTACTATGCTTTTTTAAATACAGTGAGAAATGTGAGGGAAGGGCATCAGAAATAACAAGAAACTGTGTAAACCCCACAAATGGCAACCTAAAATGACAAAAAATCTATTTAATATCATTCACTACCTGCTTTCCTCTTTTTTTTTTTCCTAAAGGCAATAATAGAAATTAAGGCAGCCTTTAACCTGTTCATTGATAGAGAATTTTCAGTTAATTCAAATATCAAAAGTGTGCTCATTTTCTCCTCAAATTCCAGATAGTGTTGTCCTCTGCCAGTTCCCCTCTTTTGCCCTAATTTGATGTGGAATATATATGCGTATATATATGAATCGCTTCAGCTTGTATCCAGATTTGACATCAGATGTGATCTGGACACTTGTTGCTTTTGAGCGTGATGTTGGTGAGTTGGATGTTGGTGTCTCTCACACTCCACCATTACGTGGAAAGGCAACATTTAGTGTTAAGTCCGATCTGAAAAAGCTGCGTGCAAGCATGCAGACAGCCAGTTCAGTGAGATCTGAAAATATCTGCTAACATGCTATTGTATGCCACTTGCAATGAAATGTTTACTGTTACTGTATAACATTAAGGTTTGTAGTACAAGGCTGAAGTCACAAATGCAACGCATCTCAGAAAGAATGCGAATGCTCACCAGTATCCCATCCCCTGTATTAACATTGTATTAGTTAAATGAAACTCAAATCTGAGTTTAGTCTATGCGGCATGCTATGGTGGTGAACATGAAAAAATAGCCAAAAAAACTCAAACAGTGAATGCTGCAGACCCACCATAGGGAAAGAATTCTGTTCTGACTCTGTCTGGTGATGATTACCAGTCCTCTTAGATACGTGTTCTGGAGAAGTCCCACATGTGTATATAGCTTCTTAGATATATGTAGCCATCTAAGAAAGCTTCTAAGAGGAAGAAGAATTCTTATCACAAGGAACTCTTTTATCTAGTTATACAGTTTATATATAAAAGTTAGTAGTTTTCATCTTGAAATAACAGAATTTTCTTGCTGCTTCCGGTACTGTACCTGGAAGCGTTTTCCTGAACTTGTTATAAAGATGTATTTATTGCTGATTTATTACCATTTGATCTTGTGCTGATAATATTGCTCCATATCATTCTCTCTAATTATTCTAATCATCTTTCTTAACAGTTAAGATTAGTCTTCACTGAAACTGGTTGACCAGAACCGTACACAGTATTTCTAATTAGACCTTTCTGTTCCTCTCACAACAAATGTCTTTTCTCATGCATATGTGAGTTCATTGGCCCTTTCATAGCTTCAGCAATCACTGTTCATAGCCATCTTCCAATAGAGTATTTCCAGTAGACTACATCTTCCAATATACCTGCTTTTCGACCTATGTGATCACCCATAGTTAATGAGCCAGGAGTTCTTAACAGATGTCCTCAAGTGCATGAATCTGCTCTTTGTACTATTAAATTGTATCTCATTCTATCTAATCAAATCAATACAATAATTTAGTGCTTTTCTAAGGTGACCTGGTCTTTGTAATAATGACAATACTGTGCAAAAATATAGTCTGCTAATTTCGTCTATATTTTCTTTAAGAACTTTACATAACTTACTAAACAGGACAGATAAGACACCTAGTAAACTCTCCTTATTCCATGGATACCCAGTGGGTATGAGCTGTTGTTGATCCCTCTGGCCACACCCTTAGCTGCTTTAGAAACCTTGCATTAGCACCTGTCTTCACCTTTAGCAAACCGTTTCTGCAGGGATTTTACATCAAATTCTGTATTTAAATATCTGATAAGTAATATTCTTCTGTCTAATAAAGATAACTTTTGAAAAGAGGTATTAGATTGGTTTGAGATGATCTGCCATTGATAAAAACACATTATAATTTATACTGCTTTCCATTTATCTGTCTGCCCTTAATTCTTCCTTCAAACACTATTCTAGATCATCTTTTTTTTTTTTAAGTCAGTTTAATAAGTCTAGTGGTTTCAGAAATGGTCTTTGTTACTCTTCTTTTGAATATAGTTTCCACGTTCACTGTTTTCCAGTCACAAGATGCTGCCTCCAAAAATCCTAACAGTTGGACTTGCAGTTTCATTTGATGTTTTCATATTTCTGTGTTCCAACATGGAGATTATCCAGTCTGTCTTATTTTTGCTTTATGAGATATTAAGAATGTTAACATTTATTTCTCTCTTAAGTGTAATAATTTCTGATGCTCTACCTTCATTTTTACTCCTTACTCCACTCCAGTTATTAGCCTGTATCAATAACTTTATAGAAGATGGAGGCAAAATATGCATTTAATATGTGGATCAGCCCTAGATTAATGTTAATCTCTAATAAATCAAATCTCTCTTAAATCATAAATTCTGTATTTACAGCACCGTAAATTTTTTGTTCCCTATGCTTCTTTGTTTTTATTGTTTATTAAGAATTTTTGCTGATTGTTTCAATGGTAAATGTAAAAAGTCTAGCTCAAGAAATCTCAGCCATTTTCCTACTTTCTACATCCTCTAACTTCTGAGGAACAGTGCTTGCTCTTTGTTCTTGGTAAGTTTATATGTGTACAAAAGCAGCTGATTCATTGGAGGAAGCCCGTAAGCTTTTTCTATTAGCTTTTTTTCCTTGTTTGCAGTATGAACTCTAAATAATGTCTGCCCTTTGATTTAAAGTATTTCATTACTTTCTATGTTTTAAAAGCTCTGCATTCCTGAATTCACTCTGAATGGTTTCTTTAGTTCCTTTCTAAAATCCCAAACATTAGTCATAGGCAGACCTATTGTCTGTCTTGCAGTTTGATAAAGACTGATTCGGCTCCTGATCACTCTGTATAAGATTATTTTCTATGCAAAGCTGTTCTGTAAGACCTTGTTTCTTGCTAAACCTATGTCCAAAGCAGCATTAATTTTCATTGGTTCACTGCGTATTTATTAAAGAAATGTGTCTTATAGCAAGTTCAAGGCAACCTAAGCCTTCAGCTCTTAGCGATGGCATTTATATTGCATCCAAGTTTGGTAGGTTAGTCTCCCACGTTCACACAGTCACTACTCTTTATTTCTCGTAACCTTGTAGAGATTTCTCTTCGTATTCTGTTCCAAGCTTAGTGATTCTGTAACAGTACTCCAAAGCTCTCTCTTCTGCGGCTTTTCAACTTTTATCCCATACAGAGTGTGTTTTTTCACTACAGGATTTGTTTTCAACCTGTGGTCCGCAGGCCCAGGGGATTCCAGTGTCTACTTCTGTAGGGCGAGTAGAAGGTAATTAAGAAATGCAGGTTTAGTGTCAGTAGGTCTAAATACCTGTATTCTCTCTAGATAGTTTGATGCCTCTCTATTAATTGTCATATATTTCTATAACATGCAGAGATGCCCAATCACCTCCAGTCTTATTTCCATCCTTCTTGAATAACTGAAAAGTTTAACTCTTTTACTCCAATCACAAATAATTTTTCTGCCTGTTTCCATTCCTGCACTATCCAGTTACATTTTATGCTTGATGTTAGGCTTGCTAGAACTAGTTGAACATGTTTTACTCAAAAAGTAATTCACTGGAGAATGGACACTTTTTTCTTTTTGTGTTTTGTTTTTTGGTAAGCTTTCAGCATTTTGTCCAATCCTCCAAATACAGGTCGGAACCAACATATTATAATAAAACTTGAGTGTTTTCTAATTTTTCATTTTTTACTCAGAAGCATAAAATATTCTATTTAAAATGAAAGTAGTTCTAATGTAAAGTGTTTTTGTGTTGGACAATACATTTCTGAAGTAGCTCCTGATCAAACTCTCCTTCAGAAGTTCTGCTTTGCTTCATTACCTGGACACTAACTAGTAGACTCACATTAAATGCTTCTGACGTTAATGTAAGTCCGTCCTTTTTGAGAAGAAGAAAACAAAAAAAAAAACCAAAAGGCTGTAAAGCATCCAAATCTTCTCTGTGACAGCTGTGTTTTTAAAGTTTAGGAAACAATAGCAGAGCTAGATGAGGTTAGAAAATTATAATAATTAACAGAAAAAAAAGAAGCAACTATCCTTCAAACAGCCAGAACTAATTAGTGAAGACATTTTAAAATCCTGCTATTGAAGAGGCTGGATTTAGAGTAAATGTCACTTCCTTTCCCCACAAGAAGAGAGAAAATTTCACCTGTCATACTTTATTAGGATTATCAGGAGTGTGTTGCTGCTGAGCCATCAGGCAGGACTGCAATAACTCTCAGTACACTGGTCAGCAATTACTGTCAGCATCCAAGTATGAAAAGCTGAATAGAGAGAACTGCCAGTTTCACTGGACATTTTCTTTCCATATGATTTGCTACCGTAGGTGCTATAAAGCACCTTATTTTCAGAATTTCCCATGGTGTTTCAAAGGCACCTTGTGGCTCTCCCCAAGGACAAACAAATAATTTCACCCCCAAATAAACCGGTGAATGGAACTGGGTGGAAAAGTTGCTTTTCTGCTGTCTGATGCAATCTACGAGTAGATTCCTAGACATAAAATAATAAACGTGATTCTCAGGAAATAGAAAATTTTTAGAAGTCAGTTTTCATCATAATATTTTAATATTAGGGTGTTAATATTTACAAATACTCTTATCGAGCAACTGACTTTGCTAGTGTTATTTTAAAATTACTATTAAATACACTACTATTTTGGAACCGCAGATTAACTATATATGATCTAGCACTTGCTTTCTGTTGCACTATCCAGGTATTTCACTTTCAGATCTTCTTGACTGATGGTAACTTTCTATATTTGTTCTTCTTCTGTCTGGAATCATAAATGACTTAAGTGTATTTTGCAGAAGATTTGCTCAAGAAATGAAAGATTAATGGCCATGAGCCTAAGTGAGTTATTCCACCTTTTTTCCTTACAGATTTTAATATTGATATAATGTGTAACTTGAACATTAGTCTCAGGTGCCTGATCAGCAAAAATGCTAATGCATGGTGCTAATACTTTGCCTTTATGAGTTCTTTCTAGTCTAGAGAGCCAAAGCTTGAAAGAGATACCTGTGTTTAGTCTTTTGTAAAACTGAAAATAGCATTCCTCATTTGCAGGTGGGATAATGATGTGCAAAAATTTATAAATGTCCAAATGATACATTTGAGTCCTACCTAAAAATAGAATGTCCTATGCTGGTTTTACGAATAAGAGGCCGTGTTTCCTGATTTGTCCTGACTAGTAATTTTGGAGTGTCATTTTTATAAAATCTTGTGTAAGAGCTGTAAGAAATATATGTTGTTTGCAGAAGGAATTTGTGAATAGATATCAGAGTGTGAATGTATAGAAACAGGACCATATTTAAAAGCTTTCTTTAAAAATAAAAGCAAATATCTGAATTCAGAGCAATATTTAGACTATTTGGGTGAAATTTTCAACAATACAATATGATTGTTCATGTTGAAAATAACATTAGCTGTTAGCTAATGAGTATTACTTATTAGTGTTAGCTGTTAGCTGAAAGATGTTCATCAATATGAGAGATTTATTCTGAAATTGCTTACCTGTTTTAGGGGAATCTCATCTATTGTGATTTGACATTGAGTTGGTCTGCAATTCAAACAAAAAGGAGCCAAAGACTGAAAGCTGAGCTGGTCCGTAGTAGAAATAATTTATTAGAAAATACTTGCAGATTTTGAGGTGAGACAAAGTTTCACATCTTGACATTATGACAGATGAAAGAATTTAACATAACTATCTGGCCTGCAGAACTTTCTGTTTTCTGAGTTCATTGATACCAGTTGGTTTAAACAAGAGGAGCAGGAGACCTCATGCTACGAAGTTCACTGCTTGCTGTAGCTGTTTACTGGTTTTATTTTTACATCTAAGATTATGTGCTGATGTGCAAGCTCATTGCTGGAACAACTGTATCTAGGATGAGAAACACGGTACAGTAACTTGTTTTCTAAAGAAAATGTGTTTTAAGAACTGGCGTTCAGATAAGGTATGGTTCAAGTCTCAAAAGTGGTCAGAAATAGAAGCATCACTCCAGATCCTAATAACTATCTTTGCACAGTGTCAGGAGGGGTATTGCATATATGTGGGATTTTATAGGCCCTTAAATGAGACTGAAATATGTTAATGAGAGAGCTTGTGTTTCCCTGGAATTTATTTTTGGGAGGAGGAGGGAATGAGGGTTTTCCAGCATCTTGTACATATTCTGGTTTTTCTTTTAGCAACAGCTATGTCTCCCTAGATATCCCATGGTGAGAGCTTTATGCCCATGCATCTCAAAAGAGATTAAATATCTTTAGCAGGCTTATGTGCAAAATGTGTCCTTTGGAGTCAATTATAATTAAGGCTGGGTTAAATAGTGTGAAGTGTTTTGAACTGTTAAATGAATGTTTCAAACAAGCTTTCTCCTTTTCACCTCTCCTTTCTCTCCAGATAGTCTGACAGTCCCAAATGTTCAAAGAATGCAAACCCCAAGGTTTCAGGCACTGTGGGAAGGAGCCACATTTTGCTTTCAGTTGCACAGGAGTTGTTCATTATGCCTGTAAACTCATCCGGTCGGGAGAGTATGCAAACATCCTGCAACATAGCTGACCAACTGCAGCTATACACAGCCTGGGTTTTCACTGTTTCAGTTAAACAATGAGATCAATGTTTTATTAGATATGAATCAAGTCTGAGTGTTAAATTCAGACAAATGCTAGCCTGCTGGTAGTTTGTCCTGAGCACCCGCTGTATCAGTATCACTGAACAAACTGTTCTGTGAGAATTATTCAGCAAGCTCTTTGCAAAGTATAGGAATATTCAAAGCTTTCCCATCCGTGATAACTACAAGATAGCCTGACTTTCTAGCTTCATATGATGTTGCTCCACAGTTAGTGTGATGCAGATGAAGGCAGATCTCAGACCTACACAGCTCTGAAGTTATTGTATTCCCATATTGCAACACTTGTGTATTTTGGAGGCTTCAGACCAACTCCAAAGAAGGATCTGTGAAACCTTTGAAGCAGTACTTTTTTAGTTCACTGTTAGATCCTACTGAAGTGTGACAGACTCAAAATAATTTTTGTGGTGCCGAGAGCTGTTTGGTTTTTGGTTCACCTGGAGCTTCTCCAGAATGTCTACTACCTCTACGGCAACTGGGAACTACACTTGGAAAATAGTCAGTGAACTGCAGATTGTTGTTGTTTTTTCTGCCAAAAAAATAAAGATCTGTTGAAGCCCTGACAGCTGCACCTTGTCATGGAGAAAATACTAGGAAGAAAAAATAAATGACCGTTAATCTTGATAGTACATTACTGTCTAATGACTAGTTACATTTTATACATCAGTTTTTACTGCCTAGATATTGCTGTCATAGTTTCTCTGAGCAACCACCAGGAGTTCATTTCTCTTTGCAAATCAGTTGTGAAGCTTCATATCTTGTCTTCTACTTGTAGTTCAAAATTACCATTGAATGTTATAGGAATCTAAGGGCAATTTGTATGAATAAGAAAAACAGTATGAGGATCATTTTGAAAATAATATTGGACCTGAAATAACTAGGGAACAGATTGGTAGCAAAAGGCTGGTTGACTACGATGAAAAGGACCTTGCAATGAGTAGTAGTTGTATTTCAGTGTCACTGTTAGCTTTCACACATTCATATGGTGTCTGAGAGCAAAACATTTCACTGACGTTTGGAGTTATCATTACTAAATACTGTTCTTTTCTATAGAAGTTTATTGGGAAATTTTCCTTTTACATAGTAGCTTCATGGCATATAGGGTTAGCTTGACTGATTTTTCCGCAGCTGTGGAAATTGAACTAATTTCATGAACCATATTGATAACAAACTGGATTCATATTATCTTTCCGCTTCTCTGAAGTGCACGGAGTTACAGAGAAAGTGTTAGTATGAAATAGTGGCATGTCTTTGGAGTGAATGCTAGAAATATGAGCAAAAACTTTTACGCCAAGTAACTGTATTTGGTTGTCAGATATGCCAGGATGAAGTAAGCAGATACTTCTGCCATTTCTGCTGGATTAGGAAAAGCTACTGTAGGAAGAGGGTCATGTGGGCCCTGTAGATTTAGGGTCTAGATCTAGCTCAACCTTTGTCTTATTTGAAAGATAATTTTTCTGTTCTGCTACTTTGCTCCTGCCTTCTTTGCTCTTCGCATATTCTTGGCTCTGTAGTTCTGCCTTTCCGTCATGCCAGCTTCGGTGCCTGCCAGGCACTTCTGGGAGCCAGCTGAGTTCCATAAGCCACTGGAAAACATCCCCTGCTCCTTGTCTTCCCCCCCTTTTGAGCTAGTTTTCTGCTAGATTAATGCTTCGAATTCCCTTATGTGAAAGGCTCAACAAATGCCAGGGCTGGTTCAAGGCTGATACAAGTGCACAGCAGTTGGGGTGGTGCAGATGGAGGAAGGACTGGGATCAGTGCCAACTGGGGGCAGTGAGCTGCTGGATATTGGTATCACCCAGTTCTGTGGGTTTTTTTGAGAATCGAGAGTGAGAAACAGGCTGCTTAACTGCTTCCAGTAGCCCAAGAGCAGCTGAATGCCTCTAGTGGCTGGCAGCAGCTCCATTCCTCCAAAGTTGGGGATTAAGTGTGATACTTTTAAACAGGAATTTTGGCTAGTTCTCACTTCTCAGCTCTAGAGACACTGAACTGGTGCCAATTTAGGGTGCCACTCAAAGAATTTGAGAAAAGCTCTCAGAAAACAGAACATCTTTTCCAGTGACTGTCTAAGTATCTGATACTACAGCTGAGGCAGTTTCAGTTGAGTTTAGTTTTAAAAATAAAGTATAACATGGTGGTGTGCAATTAGGTCTGTTAACTTTGATGTAGAATATAAGCCCCAGGAGGAAAAGTTGATGATAATGCCTAGTATTAAGATATATTGGTAAACAGATAATACAGCAATTGAAATTCCTTTTCATGATACCAATACTGTCTATGTCAGAGAATATAATGACCTCATACTTCTGACCGAAACAGTCAATTTTAGGGAGGCTTACGAGTTCTTCCCATGAGGGGAATAAACTGGTAATGGAATCATATTTCTTTCACATAATTCTGATCTTTTCAAAGAAAGAAAACTCTGTTCCCCTGAACACAATGTGAACCAAACATTGAAAAATGATTTCCTTTTTCACAGTTCAGAGCATCTTTCCAGCTGGTACTTTATCCAGTTTTTTTCCTAGCTGTTTGGTATTTGAATGCTATAGCTTTCTTGTTGCTTTTTTACTTTGTCTATCTGGTCTGTCTTCTGTGTCTCATGTTTAAGAGGTCCCAGAGAGCACTCCTATGTTTTCTAGACTACTTATCCAGAAAGTTATTGTCAGCTGAATTGTCTTCTGCAGACAGAAAGTGAAACTGGCAAGAGCCTTTCAGCTCAGTAGCTGAAAAAATGGATAGTAAGTGTAGTCACAGTTCACTTCTGGGGAGGGTAAGTAGGTGAGCAAAGCCTTGGTCTCAGTCTTGCGGATAGCTTAGGCCCATGTGAATCAAGAGTAGCTGATAAGAAAAGCAGAGATCCAAAGTCCTCAGCAGCCCGCATAAAGACACTAAGTAAATGTGAATACAGTTCTCCTGACAGCAGTGAGGTGTCTGTCCTTTCAAGTTCCCAGGGGAAAAATGACAGTTTCTCAGGTATTTTTAATGCTGTGAAAAACACATATTTCATGAGGAGGATATTTTTTATCAGAGTATCATGCAGATTGGTCCTAGCCAGAAATGAAGTTGGATAGTATTCAAGAATACTATCACAAAGTGGCTGCAGTTCAATCACAGCCATCATTCTTGCCTTGTGCTTAGGCCTCTTCTCATGGAGGCTGTTTTCCTCCCTGCTCAGTCTGCTTTGTATTTTGATTTTTCTCTAGGACAGAATTTGAGCTGAGTTACATCCATGTCTTCCATTTTTCATGGCCACTAAAAAGGGACAAACTGAGTGACTAATAAATAAGCTTAATGTCACATGCAGAACAGATGCAGCTCCTGTATAATGACAGCACTGAGCTTTGTTGTGCTTGTCCCAGTACAGTGATTGTGTCCTGGAAAAAGCAAGTTGGTCTCTGAAAGCTGCTGCAAGTTCTTGCCTGGTCCCAGCATCCTGTAGGTGGGATGAAAGTGTTGAAGAGAATCTCTGTTGACTGTCTTGGGACTTTATAAGCTGGGAAAAGAGGTTGGGAATGAATAGCGTAGCTGAGACATTTCAGAATACTCTTAGTAATTCTACTCTTGACTGGTTTCCAGTATCCTCTGTGTAACCTCTGTGACAGTTTTAGGGAAAATTCTGTGTAAATTGGTTGGACCATGCCTAATGAGAGTGGTGTATCAATGCAGTCCTTTGTGTATTCAGTTTGTAGGAGCTTTGAGGATCACTCTGATTCTAGACAGACTCTTTAGAGAACTTAAATACTAATACTAAACTCTTTGAAAATCTGTACTGGACATGTGCAAGTGACAGGTTTTTTCATGACTGTAGAGCCTAGCCAAATGTGGAGTAACTCAAGTCTTGAAAAGGTAGACAGTGGTGAATGGTGACTCCCTAGCAAATTTGAAGCTCCCCGTTGAAGTTTAAGAAGTACTAGAATTTGTTAGTACAGCAGCCAAACTAACACTTTTTTAGGTGGACCTCCCCTCCTGCCCCCCCAAGCTCTCACAAGTGTTCACAAAGTTGTTTGTTTAGCTACATCTAAACAGGATTGCTGAATATTAAAAACAAAAGTCCCATAAGTCCATCAGTCTGTGCAGACACCTAGCATGGAAAAGTTCAGCCAAAATGATAATGCTGATGAAAGTTATGGAAGTAAATGAAGACAGGGAATTTTACTGTCCTAAGGCCTCCTGTGCTATCTGTGAAGAGTTTCATGTTGCGGGAACCAGTACAAATGAACAGATTCATACAGGTGGTGGAAGGAACTGCTTTCAGTCTGGTCCTTTCTACTGTCACAAGTCTCAATAAACTTGGTTGTCCTTATACTGCCAGATAGTTTTCTTTTGATGTACAAAACCAAAAAAAAAACAGGAGCTAAAACCCAAGTAATGTGGAGACTGAACATTGTTCTTTCCAAATGTGTGCAACTTCCAAATAGTGTCAAGACTACAGCATTTATTACAGGGACTTTTTGTAACAAATGGCAGAGAACTGAAGGAAGATTTTGATCCAGATATTCCTTCTGGTTGAAATAATTCAGTCTTCTCTCCCTTACTTTTGGCTGTCAGTAAATAAACTTCATGATAAGATCCAGCTCTCTAACTCAGGAATTCCCAAGCTCTGCCTGTTTGCTCAAGCACCACAAGAAGTGGCAGCAATGGCTTTGGGGGTTTTGGCAGCATTAGCAGCTCTGTATAGGCCAAGAGTATGAGACTACCAGAGTTTGCTTCTTTCCTCCTTCCCTGGGTCTAAAAGCAGGTTTCTCAACCTTTCTTCTCCCTGATTACCATACTATTCCCACACTGAAAACCTGAATTTCATGGTCATAGATATGTCGTGTGTGCCAGAAAGCCTGTCATCCCTACTGCCATCCGTTTAACCCTGCTATCTGTCCTGCTTGGCTTGACTGTGGGGTAAACCCTACTCATGGGTGGCTCCAGATGTGCAGAGGCATCACATCTAGGGTGAGTCACCTCACAGGGACATGAAGCACTGCAGCCACGAAGCACTTGGAGGTGCTTTGGATTGGTGGTGTGTGTATGCAGTTTGGGAATCTCTACTGTAAGCAACTCTCAATGGCAATTTTTTTACACTGATGTAAACCAAATTTAAGAGAGCCTGTGCAAAATTTCATAGGCAAAGATGGGAAATATTTGTTGCATGCAGAATGAATGGTGATGACAACAAGGAATATTAAACTGATCTAGAGTTTCTTCATAGCTGTGTGTTTAAATTGTTTTCCCAATGTGACGTTTCAACACCCAGCAAAAACTTCAGTGGAGCAGTAATGAAAAACAGTAATTCTGAAGATCTAGTTGAAATATTTCATGTTCCTTTTTTAATGACTAAAATGATGAGATGAGAGCTGTGTATATACTGATTTTGTTGTGTCCAACTGCACATCACAGATATATTTTTATTGTTGATGCTTTTTTATCAAGTATTTACGCTTGTATACTAAAATGTACGTACTTATATTTACCACAGATTTTTGTTGCCTTTGAGAGACCACTGTATTGCAGGAAATCAAAGCCTTTGGGCTTAGTTACCACATTCTCAGTAGTACAAGGACCTGGCTATTTGTCTGACTGTTAACTCATATTCATTTTCCATTAAGTGTTGATTTACTTTGTTGCCTGCTTAACAAACTTGAGATTAATCTACTTTTAATAAAAATCAGTACAGAATATCTGCATTTTGGGCAGAAGAACCAGGAAAGGTTTTATATGAGGATAAGAAAGGGAATATCAAACTGTCTGTAGGTGGCAGTGAGGCATTATTTCTTGACACCCACTAAACTGGCTGTTTCCATCTCTCTGCAAAGACAGTCTTTCTTAGTTACAATCTGAGCTTTGTTCGGTCTTTAAACCATTATGGATACATCTTGAAATCTGAAACACTGTATTTCGACAGGATATGCTTGGTTGGAAGTCAGTTAGTCCTGGAAATACAGACGAGTGTGCCATCTGGCATGTGTGCTGTGAATCAGACCTCTGACGGTTCGCTTTCGTGTGAGCTGAGGACACGTGGCCAGCCAGCTTGTGCCCAGTGGCTACTGCATGGGCACACACGCACTCACACACACAGAGCTGAAGGGCTGTGTAGCACACACGCACTGAAAGTTTAAACACTCTGCAGGTGCAGTGTGGCGGACTGCATGCTTGTGTGAACTGTGATCACTGGTAACGTTGGTGGGTCCACAGTACATCTTCCTTTCCCCAGAAACCAATGGCTTCAAACTGTATTTTCTTTACATTTCTGCATGTTTTGTGTGCTAATGTGGCTGCACAGTAGCACAAATTGCTTTCAAGGTGTTTGTGCACCTGTTTGGGCTCAATGCAATGACGGTGTGTGTGGTATTCTGTTCAGGTCAGTGACTGCTTCTATCACTGGAGCATGAGCAATGGACCACAATAAATGCTGCTAATAAAGAGATTACAGGCCCTCTAGTAAGTCCTTGCTGGCTGACAGCATTAATTGTAATGCTGAGGAGATGGAAACTGGCTCTGCAATTGTAATTCAGGCTCTGATTTAACAATGTGTTTAAATCCATTACTTTTAGCGTGTGCTTGTGTTGACTGCATTTTAGCAGCGTAGTCACTAAATTTCTTACATCTTATCTGGGGAATGTTTTCACTTTTATGAACATCTTTAATTCCAACCTAGGAAAGTGCTTTTTGTGCATACACAGAGGAAAGCATGTCTTTAAATCCTTTGCAAATTGGAGTGTATATCACCAGCTCTGATACTGTGGATTAAGAGCAAGAAACGCAAGTTTATGGGCTGTGTGGGTTCCACAAAGTTCACCAGAAAAATATTTAAAAAAATGTTCTTTTCATGAGCGAAGCATATGTCCTGCTGAGTATCATCGGTTTCCTGTTCTGGATAACAAAGCGCATTTAAGTATGTGACACTTTTAACTCTGTGTTCTGCATGGCTAGAGCTAAAAAATACCCCTAACAGCTCATCAGTAAAAGGATAGTGTTAGAATCATGGTGGGTTTCAATAGCCTGAGAGTTGAATATGTCTGTAGAAATGTTTTGTGGATTGTGCCAATCAAAGTAAAATGTGGAATGAGTAAACAATTTTAAGCTTACTGAGAAGCAAATGATAGATTCGATAGAGGTATCCAACACGATATATTCTGGCGTTAAAATTTAAAATTACCCTGAATACATCTCTTTTAGAAAACACTGTTGTGATAAAAGACTTAGCAGCTTGATGGATGTGAATTAATAAGTCTCATAAATTGAGATACTGCAACGGGGATTGCTGCATTAATAAGAATGAGATTATCATAGTGTTAAATCATATAGCTATACATTTAAAAGTACCTACTGGGAATAAATACATATTATATAATATTTCTTTGTCTTCTGCTCTCAGCTTAGCACCATGGCACTATATCACAAACATTAACATTGGTGGATTCTAACAGTCTCACACAAGAAGCAGTTTTCAGAGGCAGGTTTAGTAGGTGATTACATAATTGCCATTACTTTAATGAACTACCATGATTCTTGCTCCTGATACTAGTGGGAAAAAAATCATAGAATCATAGAAAAAAATAAGAGCTGGCACAAAATTTTGTTACCAAAGATGATGTACAAAATAATATCAATTAAAGGTTTTTGATAGAAGCCAGTGTTTCATTGAAACTTCACTTTGAAAATAGTTTTATTCATCTTCAAGTTAATTACAATTTTCTTTCATATTCACACTCTGGTTTCATAAGGTCATCTCTGGCTAGACAGGATTTTCCTAAGACTGAGCAAACACAAATAAAGATGTATCCCAAGTGCTACCTTCCCCAAATGTAAAATTTGTAAACTAAGCCTTCTGAAATTACCAGCAGAAACAAGTATAGCTGTCTCCTTTATTCTTTTCTCACATACTTTTGCAGAAAAATGAGGAAATGTGCAGATACTGCTAGACCATCACTTTGATGCATGTACAGAGACAATAGTTTCAGAAAAGCTCAGGTCATAAACCGGGTTCCATTATAAACCTACTGTGATTTGAAGATGTTCCACATTTTGCTATGAAGCACATCGTACTGAGTTAGATATGACTCTAAAATCAAATTCCAAAGTTCTTCAAGAAATGTCTGTAACATCTGCTTGTTTTGATTAGTATTATATTATTTCGCACCATTCTGAGTAAGCTACATTTCTGACTCAAATTATGAGGTATAATGCTGTTTTGCTGTGTGTGAGATTTTCAGAGGAGGAAGACAGTGGCTTTGTGAACTTCCCAGTGAAGCTCTGTGCACACTGTCAGCTGGTGTTCCTGCAAGAGACAAAGTCCTGCAAGTCTCCCCACATGGAGCTCATTTACAGGCTGAACCCAGTGTTTCCTTATGGAAATACATCTGATGAGACTAATGTCACCTAAAACTGTTCATTAACTCACACTCATGGGTGTTTTCTTAATGTGACTTCATCCTAGAGTTGACTATGTCTATGCCCAACCTGTTCAATAGCATGTGTGCTCCTGGGCTTGGACCTGCTTAACGTTGTCCCTCAACTGAAGAAGTAGTAACACTTTCTATAGCAAGTGTTACTGAATTATTATATGCTTCTTTAAGGATAAGTGAACTGATTTAAAAGAAGAAAAAAATCCCCTGTACATTTAAGCTGAAGCTTGTGAGAAGGATTTAAACGAGAACTCTCATGAGAACCTCCCTTTCCATTCAATGGGATAGTCAACCAAATTTGATGAAATGCTTGTCAATGCTGCTTTAATTTTAGTATGCACTGATCTTCGTAGTTGTTTTGATCTTTCTTTGTCTGGACTTGTATGCACATTAAGAGGTAGATAGTGGTGAAAATGAAGAGGTTGGAGCGCTGGTTAAAAAGCTTTTAATTACATGTATTGTCTTCAAAATATGCTGTTTCAAGTATATGGTTTAATTCTGATGACATTTGAGTATTTCTGAGATTTCAGAGTTCTTTTGTTACTTTTGACCAGACAAAATGAAAGAGAATGGGAAGAAAAGAAATACTAAATAAAACCAAAACAGCCCCCAAATCTGAATTCTTCTATTTGGACTATGAACACTGGGACATATTGCAATAATATTTGAAAGGCTTTGGGTTTGTCCCAGTAGAGGAAAAAAATATATTTCAAAACTTAAGCTGATATGTAATGCAATTGTCTAATTAAATCTAGCTTTAGATTTTTTTACTTCAATTTGAGTCTGCATTTTGACATTCCCTTCAATGTCAGTAAATGCGTGCTTAATGCTTGCAGCAAGAGGTACTTTTTTCTCTTCTCTGATAATTCAGCAAAATTGATGGTCAGCAGTTTCCTGCCTTGATGAACATTCAGTGATGAACCATTCAAATTGTTCTACTGGAAGTCTGTGTTTCTGACCTTCATCCCTTCATTGCTTGTTGCTCCTTGCTTATTGTCAGGGTGTAGGTGCATGAGCAAAATCAACGGCTTTGTGTTGCTTCTCTTTTTTCTTTGGTACTTCTCAGACTGCCAAATGTGAATGTTTATTTTTTAAAAAAATAAAATAAAGGAGATGATAGCTCTGAATTAGTTAACTTTAAAATCCTTTGGAATTTTGAGAATGAGCAATGTGGTATGAGCTTTGTGTTTTTCCAGACAAAACATATTCTTATTTTCTTTCTAGCTAGAAAGAGCCTGAATTCAGCTTTTCATTAAAGAGTGTTCATTCTTCCAAATTAATCCAAGTAGAGAAGATCTTATGAGATCAGATGAAGTTGCAAGTTTTTGACACCTATTTAATCTAAACCAGGATCTCAGGTATGGCCTCAAGTCCTAATGTGTAGTGTAAAATCAATGGTGTTAGAAGAACAGTCTTTCCATCTTTTTTGTGTTTATGATGTATTGAATACATTACTGGTGAAATAGCATATGTAATCCTCCACTTTATACGCTATCACCTTAATGTGAGAAGAAAAAAGATATTTCATGATATGTGATAAGCAGATAATGATAGCATTCCCAAGTTCATTCACCTGTGTTACGTCTGTGAGCTTACTGGTGGCCAGTCACTACAGCACACCCAGCCAATCAACAGATTTGCATCTGGTTATTGCTTTGCTGTACGTATCCCACTTTCTGTTGCAGCTGAGACACAAATGGGTCCCTTCTGGATTTGTGAAAATGAACAGCTTTACCACATAAACTAAATCTATCTTCCTACTAGTAGCTAACAAAAGAGCAGCTCTGCAAAGATTGTCTCAAGTGAACGTTGCATTTTGATTTCACTATTTGAATTGCTCAGTAATGTTCCTTCAAAAGTATCTGTGCATGTTAACTGCCTAGCTACCACTCTGGGCATCTGGCTATGCTACAGCTGGTTATTTGTAAGGAAATTCTCCAATGAATAAATTACCAGAAACATTATTATTATGGAAAGGAAAATACAGCCCTTACATTCTCCTTCAGTGTTTATATTCTGCCGGGAGTCTTGAAATTACCATTCTAAAATCAGGATGAGAGTCTAGGTAAGAGTCTGAAGTAAGAGTCAGATTAATTAGTAACACTTTACTTCCATAGTTACAAAGAATCCAGCTGACAATGTGGATATGTAAAAAACACAGAAAAATCTCTGGAATCCATCCATCGTAAATTGGTATTAAAAATATCAAATGTTTTACGCCAGTAATTTTTTTGTTACTACTTGATCTGTGATAACTGGACATGTAGGATTTTGGCGTATAACCTCATGGTGGTGTGGCTTAGAAGTCTGTCAAGCTTTATTTAGACAGTGTCATATCTGACATTTAATTGAAATGTATTTAAAATTGTGTGTGTTCATGCCTTTCAGGTAAGTCTACTATCATAGAGGATGAGAAGCAGGATAAATTAGCCCTTACTGAGCACAGTGCTGACAAGCTAGACTGATCATTTAAAAATTAGTTTAGCCATTTCCGTATTGCAGGGAAATTGCCAGAGCTCACTGAGAAGGAATTAAAGCCTGTCTTTCCTCCTTCCTCCTCCTCCTTTTCATTTGAAACAGCTGCTTCAGTAACTCTGACTTGGTCTTATGACTATGCAGTTCCCCTCCTGCCTCCCCTCTGCCTGCGGCTGACTTGGGCTGTCTCAGTCCTGGTGTCTTTCTTTCAGCTGGGATAGAGTTAATTTTCTTCTCTGGTAGTGGGTGTAGTGCTGTGTTTTGGATTTGGGATGAAAATAATGTTGATAACATACTGATGTTTTTAGTTTTTGCTAGGCAAGTCATGGACTTTTCAGCTTCTCGTGCTGCTGGGTGCATGGGAAGCTGGGAGGGGACACGGCTGGGACAGCTGACCCAAACTGGACAAGGAATATTCCATAGCATATGACGTCATGCTCAGCATATACAGTGGGGGGAAGAAGAAGGGGAGGGAGGGGGAGAATTGGAGTAGTGGTGTTTGTCTTCCCAAGTAACCGTTATGCATGGTGGAGCTCTGCTTTCCTGGAGATGGCTGAACACCTTACTGCTGATAGGAAGTAATGAATGAATTCCTTATTTTACTTTGCTTGCATGAGTGGCTTTTGCTTTACCTATTAAACTGTCTTTATCTCAACCCGTGAGTTTTCTCACTTTTACCCTTCCAATTCTCTCCCCGATCCCATGGGGATGGGGAAGTGCGCAAGTGGCTGTGTGGTGCTTAGTTGCCCACTGGGATTAAACCACGACACCTGGATATTCCCTTGTTCTCATTTTGCACTCTTTACAGAGCCTTTCTTTTTTTTGTACCTTCCCTAGTGGATGAGACAAATGCAATCTTCAGTTGCGTGCATAAGCGTAGGGCAGTTATTTCTCACTGGTGCTAGGATTTTCAGAGTAGCTTGGAGAGTTGCGTGTCCAGCTTTCATTGGCCTTTGTACCCACACTCCCATACAGACATTCTCCTCTGCAAACACCACTGGGAATTTATATGCTCACCTAGTATGTGGTAGTCAACAAATCCCTGAAGGACCGTTACTTGCTGACAAAGGGTGCAGCCTATATCAGACTTCTCCAGTGGTCAAGGTGTTCGCATTCAAACACCTTCCTGCCTGTCTCAGTTCAGCGGTCCCTTAATCGTGCTGCCACGATTCTGTGTGGAGTCACGCTCCAGAGCAATCGGATTTAAACAACAACAAACATCCCACACCATTAAGTTGTTTCACTGCATAATGGCAGGTGCATGACTTGGGCTTGGAGAGAGCAGGTGTTTTCTTAAAATTGCTTTGGTGTTGGAGAAATTACAATGTAGGTCCATATCCTAAGATGTTTCTGAGCATAGAAAGACTGCCTGTGTTTGCTGTAGAGAAAAGTGCTAGGAATAAGCTAAATTCTCTGTCTATCCCAACAAGTAATGATAATATGTTATTTCAGGAGAAACTTGAGTACTTTTTATTTGTATTGAGCCAGAGCATCCTGGCCTGACAGGTGTTTTTATTAATATATTTCTGGTGTTTGGAAATAAAATTAGATTACCTAAAGATTTTTCGGTTTGCTAGATCTGTTTAGAATGATGGTAACACAGACTCCATGCAAGAAACATTGTGGTGATGACATAATTTATGTCTGAAATGATGTAGTGTTTCCACAAATCACAAGATGAAGGGATAGCTTATCTTCAGATTTTAGCACTTGCTACTGCAGTATGAATTATATAGTATAATCTTTACTTCCATTCTGAAAATTGTCTGCAGTCACATATATTCAATTTAGGTGAAAACCACATAAAGTAAATTAGGTTAAAAGAACTCCCAACTCTGCATTTTGTAATGCTGATTTAATAGAAACCAGCCCCAAAAAGAATACAGTAATGATAGGACATAAATGTTAGCATTATGTGTAAATAAATGTCAGGCATAAGTTTTCTTGTAAATTTGCCTTAAAAACTGAGTTAGGATGGATGTCCCTTGTGGCTATAAACACAGAATATCTGACAAAGGCCTGGCAAACAAGAAGTTTATCAGAAAGCAGATGATAGGAAATCATGTAAAATTCAACACAGATCTCTCTTGAGTAATCTTCCCCCCCTCCACCCCCCCCATCTTGGTGCAGCTAAGATTGATTGTAATGGTGAACACCTTTGGTGCCCCTGGAGGGAGAGGGCTGGGAACTGGAGAAAGGCTACATCTGGGAAGATTCTGAGGAGCATGGGGAAAGCTCAGCAAAGAAACTCAGGGGAAAAGAAAGACCAGATGGTGCATGAGGTAAGTCGTAAGACCCATGATTAACCTGACTATCAGATTCAGAAACTGAAGATTTCTCTGTTGAAGTAAAGGTTTCATTGTTTTTGTCCTAATAAGATACATGAAGAATTTATAGTTAGTTCATGTAAACCAGAGAAACCTCTTGCATATTAATTTTTCCTCTCTTTCCTTCATCTCCAGGGTTTCAGTGTGGTGACATTTTTGAGATGACTATGAGGTGTAAAACCATAAAGAACTCTAACCATTCTATGTAAGAGACTGGTACACTATGATTTTCTGATTGAATGATGATAAAGAGTGTACAGGAGACAGTTTTGACCATAATCTGGTAAAAGTATTATATTATTGTTCATTATCTCATGAATTGAAGGTACTTGTTAACTGTAGCTCACCTTTTCTCTTTGAATTATTAATGTTTAGCTAGACTTAACCAAATATATGTTCTGTCTACAGTTATTGTATTAAGCAAAGAATAAATTATGCTTTTAAATTACAGTAAATGAAGATGAATAGAAAGATCAATAATTTAATTTTCAGGTGTTTTAAAGATGTCTGTGAAATATATGTTCTGGCATCTCCTGCAGTCTGATTTGTATTTTTAGGCAATTTTAGAGAAGAGACGATCCCATAGTGGTACCAAGTGCTCTATCCAATAGTAGATGAACATATGGAGATCTAGCTTTGTGAAGAATGGCTGCTTTTGAGGTTGCAAAGGTTAAGCACTGATCGTTTCATATTTACAGAATACATCCTCTCAGGTTTGCAGTCAACACTGTTAGTGAAAATTGTAGTGTTTCTGTTCTTTATACATAGTGGTGATATCTTGTGCTGCAGATTTCATCTTGGCAGCAGGAGCTGTCCTTCAGGGGAGAGAGGAGCCAGGGACAAGGGTCAGCACCATGGGTGCAGTCAACATTGTTCAAATCACTGCTTCTGGCAACTGGACACCAGGGTCCTGATAGCAGCTGGGGGGGCTGCAGCCTATCCCCTGCCCTGCTGGCTCTGCACGGTATTTGTAGCTGTAGATGGCATTAATAGACAAAAAAAAAAAAAAGATTATAATGGTATGTTTGTCCAAGTTCACAACTGCCGCATTTTCATAGACTTGATTCTCACGAGAAAAGTTGAAGGGTGGGTGTTGGTGGAGAGGCTGACCTGATGGCTTAAGAACACCTATAAAAATGTCCGCTCCAGAGTGCTGCTCGCATCTGTGAAATTTTTAGGAGATATTCCAAATTAGCTGAGTGTGAAATATGATTCTGAGGTGATTCGAATTTTGTGGACCACAGCAAAAAAGGCCAATAAAATGGTAATAATAGTAAGAAAGAAAGTTACAAAATGGTTCTTAAAAGCATAACTCAACCCAAAAGGTAGTTCTTACAAAACCATAATTGCATCGTACACGGTTTCCAACTGTAATATCTCAGAATAACTTACTCGGAATGTTTTTAATATACTGAAAGAAATAAGTTATTTCATTGTAAAGTTTTTTTCTTTTCAAGCCTATGACTGTTATTAAGCTAATGGAATAAAAATGGTAATTTTGTGGTATGCTACACATAGTTCCAATTTCATTGCTGACCATTACTAAAATGAGCCCAACTGAAATAGAAAGAGGGTTTGGTAGCTACCTGTATTTGTGTGTGCTTTGAACCAGGCATGTATGTGTTCAATTCTGTTAATTTTCATGTGAAATACTTGGTATATTTAATTTTTTTTTAAATGATAACTATACTTTGTTGTATAGTGAGGAAATGTCATGCCAAGATTCTTCTTTGCTTCATTTCTAGCACAGCAGATCTTGTAGGGAATATAGATAGGCAAGAAATTCTTATCAAATCCTATAGCTCCTGGTCATGGAGATTTGGTTGGTAAATTTTAAAGGTCCCTTGTATACAGAGTGCAATTAGCTGGAATGTCAGAGCTTACCTGCCTTTAGCTCCTATGGGATGTTTAAATTTCATGGAGCTGGTATGTTTTTTCCTTTGCTCGCACTAGACATCCAGGCAGCTCTTTCTGTGTCCTCCAACAACTGCTTGAATTTCTGAAGTGGTGAACACAATTTGATTAGAAAAGCCTATTTTAAAAGAATTATATGCTTTTACGGTAATTTTTTTAGGGTCATGCAGCAGAAGGAAAGGCACCCGAATTGATACCATTACTGATACTTTTATTGTGTTGTAGAGCTTGGCAAGCTCAGGCATATGTCTGCCAGCTGGGCCTACAGCCTAGGTTGTTTAAAGAACAGTTTACACACGGGGAAAAGCCACACTTCTTTCGAAATATTTAGCTGTATTTTCTACAAATAGCAATCTTTTTATTACAAGTAACAAGTATAAATAAAAAGGCTAATTATTTCTAGTTTGCCCTTTACTACTGCGACCAGTTTTGCAATGACTGGATCTTTCACACACCAACGGGAAAGCGAAAAATATGATTAGAAAATGTGTTTCTAACATTAGAAAAAAATTGGCAGGAGCAGGTGTTACATCTGAAAGTATTTTTTTAAACTAAGTTGCGGGTTTTTTTTTGGGGGAGAGGTGGGAGCAGGACTTTAGATTCTCAGAATTTCGCCTTGGCAGCATCCTGTTAAATTGCTTTGTGAGAGCTGGGAGTGTGCTGGCTGATGAATGCATACTCTGTAGTGTGTGATACCATGCATATAAAATGGTTTATTGAGCAAAATAAACAATTCTCTGCAGTCTCTGACAGACAATTCTACATTTCTCTGCAGTCTCATAACTGACAGTTATGACCAGTCAAGTAAAGTCTACGTGTGCATTTGCAATGGCTTATCTCTCTTTCATATAATTTAACCCTAAATACCTCTTTAGTAGTGCACACCTGTCACTTCTGTTGGTTGGAATTTTTTTATATTCTTAATCATATGACATCTCTTCAGACCAACATAATGATTTAATTTTTCATAAAGTAGACTTACAATGTAATTTAAAATAATATTTAACTGGAAAGCTTAGGCTTTCATAGGCCTACTTCTTATCTTTCTAATATCTCATATGACGCTGTTGTTACTTCCTAATTAGAATATATGTATAATTTTTCTACCCATTATTTTCAGTTAGCATAGGGAGGACTCAGATAGTGTGTGCTATTTAGTTCTTGCTTTTAAAGGAAGAAAATTTGCGCAATTTATTTTCATCATCCAATTTTCCTATTTTCTAAATGGAAAAGTGACACAGGGGGCTTAACTCTTTTAAAAGTTTTATTCTCATTTACGAATTTATTTTGCATCTGCTAAGTACATAGTTTTACTCAATCCTTGCCACTGATTTTTTGTCTTATATTTACTTGTACCAAAATGCATAAGAAGAAAGGGTAGAGATAGCAGAGCCATTACAACGTCACGCAACATGTCAAACCAACTTCTAAAATCTAAAATGGTCTTGTTTTTCTGATGCATGGTTTTTAACAGGATCAGATTTCTGCACTCTTAGAGACTCTTTCCAGCATCCTTCATTAGTACTAGGTATACTGAGAATAAAAATAATAGAATCTGTATCTCAGTAATAGCTGTGTGGTTCTGTGCTCATTATTTTTGAAATCTGAACAGAGTCAATATTCAGCTAGAGATGAGACGTTGATCAAAATCAAGTTACTCTTTAAAGTATCCAATATAAACAATATGTATGGTCTGTTGACAGCTGCTTGGGTATTTTGTGTTAATGAAAAAAATTCAGAAGTTAGAAAGAGGTGCACGATGCTGAGTGTGTTCAAGCTGTTGCACTGTTTTCTGCTGGGGCTGACGATCTTCAGCATTCCTAAAAGGAGAAAACTGTTCAAAAGGCTTATCTTATGCCAGGTAGATTTCAAAACACTTTGCAAAAGGGAAAAGTGAGCTTATTCCCAATCTACAGCAAGATACTTCATAATCAGGCAAGTTCGCTGCTTTGTAAATGACCTCTTTGCAAAAGCCCATGCAAAAGGTTATTGAGTTAAAGAGAAACGCAGAGTCTGTGCTGGAGAGGAACACTGTGCAGAAGTGCAGACAAAGGGATGTATTTTCCCCTCTTGCCTTTGAGGAAGCTGTGTAATGATATCTTGGGTTAATGTCAACAGGAAGATGCCACCAGAGGGCTGAGTCGCTGTTATATTTTCTTTTTTTTAAATGGCGTTAGGAAAAAACAGCTTCATACTACAAATATTAACTAACCGAGAAAGCTTTTTTTTTTTTTTTTTGGTAAATTTACAGT
>Ga0065711_1026843_pt1 | contig 58465 bp, 47 predicted proteins | sample Hoacrofraction12_FD_59098 | JGI IMG/M metagenome (GOLD analysis project Ga0065711, IMG submission 59098) | Hoatzin crop microbial communities from Cojedes, Venezuela - Epithelial fraction 12 v2 (version 2) | ecosystem: Host-associated > Birds > Digestive system > Esophagus > Crop | place... | reverse complement strand
GGAAGGAAGGAAGGAAGGAAGGAAGGAAGGAAGGAAGGAAGGAAGGAAGGAAGGAAGGAAGGAAGAGAGAAAGAAGCTTTCCCATGATGGTAATTGAACAGACAGTATCTACTGTCCTTGGCTAGGGGAGATCCTGGTTTGGAAGATATGAATTATATGCAAGTGCCAAGCAAGCTGGTATTTCTTTTGCTTGGAAGAGGGGAGAATTCTGGGAGGGTAAATGAAAGCCTAAATATCTACAAAGGGTAAGAAAAAAACCCCAGCCTAATGGTCAGGCATGCCAGGACCAGGACAGGACAAAACCTGCAGAGACGAACAGTTAGCAACGGAGAATCCAGACAGCACAGACACCCCCAGAGGAATGAGAGAAAAGGGAGTTATTGGGGAAAGTGACTGTCAATGCATGCAGATCTTCAGGATCAAGCTAAATGTGTGTGACTGAACACACAGCAGAAAGGTGCAGGCAAAGGAGGAGAGACCTGACCCATCTCCGTATGTACAGGCAGCATACAACTGCACTAGAAGTGTGCATGGAGCCAGATGGAGTGGTGGGAAGGCTGTCCAGACTCCTGATCTTCTCAAAGACACCTCTTCCAAGACACAGAGCTGTTTGAGATTGGTGTGACCCCCTTGGGCAGGGGTTGCTAAAGCAAAGAAGGATCACAGTAGGAAGAGATGGATCCAATCTCTTCGTCCTTGATCCTTTTCTCTGTCACCATGTTACATGGGCAACAGGTAAGAAATAACACCTTGGAGGCAAGGCTTAATCTTAGTTAAAAGGCCAAGAGTGCTATGGGGAAATACGATAAGCAAAGCACAGGGGAGAATTAGGGGTGTTGCTTTCTTTTGGTTGAGAGTAAAGGCAGCCCACATAATTACATGCATGCCACTAAGACACACACAGATAAAACAGAAAAGAAAAAAAAATGGCCTAGTTCAATCCCCAAACCAGGTCACTTGTTGATTCTCACCTGTGATGTGCTCACCTGATCTACAAGCCATATCCACGTCCTTCTCAAAATCGGTCTGAAAGACAGAGAACACAGAGGATGGGGTCAAAAGGAGGTGGGGAGGGGGGAAGAAAGCCATCTGGAAAATGCAGAAACCACTTTAGTTAGTGAGTCAGACACAACCACTGCCAGAAGAGTGGAGGAGAGACATCTTGCTTGGGCTTTGAAACAAGGCAAACACACCACTTTTTTCCAGCTGTGGCTTTTGAACCTCATGCAATGGTAAAGATGTAACATTGCTTTACAGATAGGTTCACCTGCTCATCCATACACTATTTCCACTAATAAAAATATTCCCCTGGAACATGTTTATACATATCCCTGAAAAATAGTGGATAGGTTCCTGGTTGATCTTCCTTGTATATATCACCCCACAGTTAGACTAAGTGGATTCCCCTCCACTCCTTCAAAATACCTCATGATGCTGCTGAGAATGCCTCATACCTACTGGGCTTTCTTGTGATCTATCACCAAGTCACATACAGTGGAAACAATTCTCTGCTTCTGAAACTCTGAGCGTGTAAAATCAACCGTTTCTGCAGGCACAAAGGCTGTATAACTTTTTCAAGTGGTCTGTACAGTCAAATGAAACTCCCTTCTTCTCTCAATATGAGTTAATCCTTTTTATAAAGCTTTTAGCAGATAACATTTCAAAGAACTGGATAGACTGAGTCACAGTGGGCCATGAGTTTTTATGGCATAATGGAAAGGCCACGGACTAGACAAAGGTGGAAGAGTTCACTGATAGTTTCTAGTATCATTTCAGAAAGAAGGCACTTAATACAATTGTATTAATATCATTCAATGCATTTCAGTTTAATACTAAGAAAAGTGTGAAAAAAAATCCCCATCTCCTTGGAATAAACACTTAAATATTAGCAGATTGAGTTTCTGAAGAGCTGATTGAGGAATTATCTCAACCTATTTTATGCTAATTTCTTAGTAGATTATTTGGGATATCGAATAAATCTGAAAAGAATAGAAGGGAAATAAGACTGAGCTAACGTTTAAATAGGTGAGTGGGATGACACAGAAAAATATAATCTCATTTTCATGATAGGAGTTCCAGAAAAATGTAACCGAACAGCCTGTACTAGTTCTACTGATAAATAAATAAAAGATAGTTTTATATTTAATACCAGTCAGCAAGATTTTGTGGAAAATAGTTCTACTCAGCTAAGCTTCTTTTCACTCTTTGGGCAGATTTGGAGATTACTGGAAAAGGTAACGGCAAAAATGCCACTCTGCAAAGCTTTTGATTTCTTTGGTTATTTTACAATTCGGTCACTATAACATTGCACCCCTCTAAAAATATCAGTGAGGAGTCATCACTCCCATCTAGATTCCGGAGCTTTTTGTGCCTGAATGTGAAGAAACTGATTGTAAGCTCTCCACTTCTCAGCACATCCACCAAACAGTGCAGAAGTAAATGTAATCACATTGTGAAAAAACTTGCAGCTGACACAGAATTTTGCAAGGTGGTTGATAATGAACGAAAACAGGGAGTTACATAGAGAGACAGAAATCTGAAACTTCAGAATATAGTGGTTGCGACGGTGACAACAGAATAACAAATATAGCATCCACATTTTTAAAGGATGGTAAGAGTCTGAAGGGCATGTGGAAAAGGGTTATATAAATAATTTGAAGGCAAATGTCTTAGAGAGGGAGAATAAAAAAGCTCAGTGTGTTAACTTATTGAAAGGAAGATTGAGACTGGATATGATTATGGTGTCTATTATTGAGGGAGCAAAAGTACCAGACATGCAAGGGGCTTTCTAATTGCACATAAATAGGCATAGCAAGAACCTGCCTGAAAATGAGCAGACTGTGCATTTAAAGTAGAAATGAGGCCCCTGTTTTACCAAACACCTGTGAGGTGCGGTAGAATTCTAAATCTCTTGATGTCTTGACTTAAAGATTATGCTGTTGGAAATGAGACCTTGCACCCAAGCACAAGCTACTGAGCTTAGCACAGCAGTGGCTGGAAAAAAACATCATTGGGTTATGGTATAGGTCTAATATTCACTGTACAGTTTTGGAACTTGTTCAGATCTTGCGATTGTTGTGATATCCTGACCCCAGCCTCAGAAATTAAATGCCTCTTACATCATCTACATCATAACGCTGGAGCAGATGCAAGATGATTCCCCTCACAGAATCATAGAATGGTAGGGATTGGAAGGGACCTCTGTGGGTCATCTAGTCCAACCCTCCTGCCGAAGCAGGGTCTCCTACAGCAGGCTGTACAGCCGGGTCTTGAATATCTCCAGAGAAGGAGACTCCACAACCTCCCTGGGCAGCCTGTTACAGGGCTCCGTCACCCTCAGAGGGAAGAAGTTCTTCCTCATGTTCAGACGGAACTTCCTCTGCTTCAGTTTGTGCTCGCTGCCCCTTGTCCTGTCGCTGGGCACCATTGAAAAGAGTCTGGCCCCAACCTCCTGACACACACCCTTCAGATATTTATAAACATTTATAAGGTCCCCTCTCAGCCTTCTCCAGGCTAAACAAGCCCAGCTCCCTCAGTCCCTCCTCATAGGACAGATGCTCCAGTCCCCTCATCATCCTCGTAGCCCTCCACTGGACTCTCTCCAGTAGTTCCTCATCTTTCTTGAACTGGGGAGCCCAGAACTGGATACAGTACTCCAGATGGTGCCTCACTAGAGCTGAGTAGAGGGGGAGAAGAACCTCCCCCGAGCTGTTGGCCACACTCTTCTTAATGCACCCCAGGATGCCATTGGCCTTCTTGGCAACAAGGGCACACTGCTGGCTCAGCTTTTTCATCTACAGTCTTATCTAGACTGTTTTTAAAGGACTTACACAACAGGACCAAGGTTTACAGTGCTTAAACTATATTCCCATTGAAGCAAAGTAAACAAGTGTGCTTGTGAGAGAAACAAATCCCTTTGAGACAGCACCTTTATAATAATGACCCAACACACTCTGATTAAAACAGTTTTAAACTACTGCCTCCTAGCTACAGCTAGGACAAGGCAGCATGATGGGGATGAAAAGGCCTGGATACCCGGGAGGTATATTTTGGCTTTGTATTTTCTGGGAAAGAAAGGGTCTCACCAACATGTCTGCAAAACCTGCTGCATAAGTTTGAGCCTCTTCATATTACAATGAAAAGAAAACAGACTTATGTGAAAGATGCTACGCTAAGTGCTAAATTTGTTGAAGTGCAGTTTGCACGGAAAAAAAAGTGAAAGTGATGATTTCAAAATCTGTGATGGACAGAGCCCTTTGTTTATCAGTTATAAGTTAAAAATGCCCATAGGTCCCTTAATAATAGACTAGGAGGTAGTTTTCCCTACCATCAGCTGAGCGTGTCCATTCTGAAATGAACCCCCTGAGTCTCCATTGCCCTCTTCCTGACGATCTACTACTCGGCACTTCACAGCATCCTGGACCTGCAGGAACAAATGGATTTGCAAAAGTCAGAGTCAGACAGGAATATCAAACCTTATTAAATTCTACTGCAGAAAAAAAAAAGTCCTTGGTAGATCAAAAGAACATGGATCCTACTTTAGCATTCAAGTGTTTATTTTAAATGGCTTATATGTTATGTATTTTGCATACTAACAGAGTATCTCAAAGGTTTTACAGGTATCCTGGGTCATTTTGTTGGTCACTTCTAGTTGCTTGATTTATACAATTCAGAATTAAACTTTCTACAATTTTGCAGCTTGGTATACATTTACAATGGATGCTACTGCATAAATCATTATACAGGGGTCTACAATGTCTGATTATCATCCTGTATCAGCTGTAATACATCTCTGATCCAAAACTCATTGAAATAAATGGAAAAAAAACTGCCAGCGACTGCAATGGGAGTTAAATGCAGGCCCATATTCATAATGCAATTAGCTGAAGGAGTCTCAGCCAAGCCAGTGGTGTAATTCCATTGATTTCATTGGCCTGACATAGGAAATTAATCTGTTTTACTTAATTTAAAGGAGCTGTAAGAAGATAAAATGAATATTGAAAAAAACCCCTTCCTGTCTCTGTTATTAATAGTCTATCCACTCAGTAGGATGAAAAGAATAAAAGAAACATAAAAGATTCGTCCTTTTCTTCCCGGATATAATTTACCATTTTAAATCTCCACAGGGAGGCTGGAGAGAATTTACTCAATTTCCTTGCTTGCTTATTGCTAGCTTTACTTTCTAGCTCGAATATCTAGGCACTAATGGCAACATACAATCATTCTGTAAATCTTGGTGCAAGATGTCCCTCTTGAAATCAGACGAAAAAATTGTTTTTCTTAATATTCCGTTTTTGAAGATGGGGTGTAAGCATTCTGGAAATCTTAATTTTGGTGTTAAATAAGCAAAACCAGACTTGTTAATTAATCTAAGACTGTTCCCCATATTCCAGTCTGTGGTACACTCAGCATGGCAACCACCGATTCGTCCCTCCTTCCCTCTGCCTGATACTGTCAGGGTCATTTTTGTGGTCACTGTCTACACAAAGGCAAAAAATTCATAGGATTAGAGAAGTTATTAAGCTGACTGGACATTTTTCAGATGTTTTCTATGGAAGGCATCATGCTTATATAAAAGAGCACGACTCATTTGTCTCACCTCCCGCCTTAGGATGCAATGGACCATAACAATGACAAAGCCCTCCAATGAGTCAAAGACAGCAAAAAGGATCTGGAAGAGTGCTGATCGCCGATCTGTGATTGCCAGAACTGCAGACATCCAGGTGAGAGCCAGGAGAGGTAGCACCACGCAGGAGCTCCAGAGGGATGCCCTGTCAAGGGAGAGGAAAAGAAAATTCAGCTCCACTCCAGCCTCACCCGCTTCCATGTGGGATGCGAATTCAGCCTCCTGATCCCATGGGGCTTCAGAAGACTTCTTCAGCAAATGTATACTTGTGCATGACGTCTTCTGAGCCCCTGTCACAGGGAAACAGGAAGATGCTTTGCACACTCACACTACCAAAACAGGTGACACACGTTTCTACAGGAGGGACTACTTTTCAATGGTGCAGTCATGCATAAAATTTGAGGTGGGGAAGAAGGATGCAGATACCTCACTGCCCCTTTCACGAGCTTCCCACTCTATGTCACTAGTTCACAACGATGGCATTTCCCAAGGAGGGGAGACAAAATACAGTCACTGTAGGTTGCCAAAGGGAAGGGGAACAGTTGCAGCAGAGACTGGTTTGTCACGATGGCTGTCGGTATTTGGGTTATAGACACTTGGACTTCCACAGCACATGGAAGACACCAACACTGGGGATGTGTCACAGTTTCAAGTGACTAAAACGGACAAGCATAGAGCTGGTGTGGAGACTGAGCTTTTACTGTTGCTTCCTTACTCTGTAGGTGTTAGTCCCTACAGCACTACATCAATGATCATCAGAAGAACTGATAACTAACACAAATTTTCCGTAAACAGAACATTTTCGGCTTTATTGTGTGATCTCCCCAGTTGAATGCTCTGAAAAAAAATTGCTTTTGTTTCTATATTTAGCAATTATTGTAAATAACTTTATTCTTGGGTGGACATGCTGGGTTAAAGTAACTTAAGATACAAACCTCTTCTGCATTCACAGGACAGAAAATCAGATGAAATGGTTTTCTGTAATGCAAGTACTGCCCCATGAACCTCCACTTTATCTATGAATGATGTCTCTAGAAACGGGAAAACCTCTCTGTTCCCATGGACTATTTAGTCATTCATGTCTCTGACCAAAAAGGGTCCCAAGGAATTCTAACAGCTTACGAGGGAGATTTTAAGCTGTCAGTCATCCTATATATTTGGCAGCACTGGTGCACCAGCAGTACCAGGAGAATTTCTCTGTGGGATTTTATCTAACAAATACGGGTAGACTTATGCACAGGCTGAATAACAAGTTGAGCTTCAAGATTTTCCTGTGTAGAAAACCTCAACCTATATACTAACAAACAAATACAGGCAACACAATAAATTGCAGGACAGATCTCATGACACACATTTTACAGTACTTACATGGGACTTGCTTACCATTTCCTGATATATGATAAAATTTTTAATAATGTTTACTTGCTGGTTATCCAGGTACCACTCTCACAGATCTCAGTGAGAGTTTTATCTGAACAAAGCTGGAGCCTGGACACAGGTATGGACATCAGGATGTAATGCCCTGGCTTCAGTTAAGAGTTTTTCAATGATGGTTACATCAGTTCTGCCGTAACGACCATACACTGAAGTGTCAGGTTATTTTTATAGTCATAATGATACTCTGATTGCAAATATTTCCACAACCTGTCCAGACTCATAGTGTTCCTTAGTGGTATTATTAAGCAACATAATTTACCTAAGGGAGCAGGTAAATGAAACACGCTTTTCTCAATTAAAATGAGCATTATGAGATTTCCATGTAAGGTAAGGGCCATGACATAATCCGATACCTTGTAATTTTATACGGGGTGACAAACTGAATGTTCTTTAATGTCCAATGTGACCTATAATTTCAAAGTATTATTTAAAAAAGCAACAAAACAGCCCTCAACCAAACAACTCCTAAACAGAAGTTTTCAACTCACTTCTCCCTCAGCCCTCTGAAACCTGCCTCATTATACCACAGTCTCTCTTTGCTCTCATTTGATGTGGTGCATTAATAAAACTGGTTAAGCAGTAAGTGCAGCAAAAAAATCAGAGGCAGAAAAGCCACATGGAAAGAATCATAGAATCAGTCTTTAAGGTTGGACAAGATCGCTAAGATCATCACGTCCAACTGTCAACCCAACAACACCACGCCTGCTAAACCATGTCCTGAAGTGCCATATCTACACGGTTTTTGAACACCTCCAGGGATGGTGACTGCACCACTTCCCTCAGGAGCCTGTTTCAAGGCTTGTTCCATAACATGCCACTCTAGATGAGTTTTCCATGCAATCATCAGCAAACAAAACCTGCCTGATGCATGGCTTGGTAGATGAACTCATGCCAGCGGCAACATGCAAATGTGATTGCTGGAAACCAGCAAAGTCAATACAAGCTGCTGGAAGAGGTCTGTACCAGACAACTCTGCTTCCTGGAATTATCTGGTCTCCCAGCATACTCTTAATACATATAAAAGTGTAAGTTATTACCATCAACATGAAAACAAGAAACCTGGCAACCACATCTGCGAATGGATCTGATCTGTAAGTACAGGTATGAACCAACTATCTAAGTTTGGGTGGGTTTTCCATTCTTAAAAAGAACTGCAACATCAGACCGAGAATGATTTAGGTCTGGATCCAACATTTAGATGTGGATTTGGGTTACCTGCTGAGGTGGTAAGTTATGTTTCTCTTTAGCAAATGGCTAGTTTTCAATCCACTGGCTTCAAAACCTGCTTAAGAAACATATGCAGGCACCCTGCTTTAACAAGGCACTTGCTATCCAGAGCACAGATGCAATGATCCATAGCTACAGTGGGCTCCCTTCAGAGGTCTTGTTGTCTTCATGATGGACTCAGTGAGTCCTTCCCAGCCCCTTACTCTGTGTGTCTCCATATGGGCAAACTATTCAACTTCCTTCTGAGTTGAGACATCCTGATGGACTTCACTATTGCTTTCAACGTAAGCAACCTTAAATCACCACTTCAATCTCTGCCCTCCCAACAAGATGGTGAAAAAAGGATTATGCCACATTTCAGCTGGAGTAAATCAGGATTCTCCCAATTGAGTTGTGCTGACTTGCACCAGCGAACAGTATGGTCTTTCTACTCTCTTTGTGATTCATAGAATCATAGAAAGTTTTGGGTTGGAAGGGACCCCTAGAGGTCATCTAGTCCAACCCCCCTGCAGTGAGCACGGACACCTCTAAGTAGATCAGGTTGCTAGATCACCTTGCAGATGCCTTCTCAACAACATTCATCCCTTACAAACATTGTGGAAATGTAGCTTGACACTTAACCAATAATCTTTGTTCTCAGGCAGCAGATGGCAACAGGTCATAGGAATGTAACTTACTCTAACTTCACTTTCAGACCTCTGCTTAGCTTTTGAAATATTAAATTCAAAAAAAGTTCAATTTGAAATAAAATCTTATTAAGACTGAAATTTCAGAAGAAAACTCAGGGGAAGGTAAGTGGGCTTCCTGTGAAATTGCCCTTAATCCTACTTGCTGTGAGCTGAATTCATAGCGGAACTCATACTCCTGCCACCTTTCCATCTGTCCCTTTTTTAGGAGGTACTTAAAAGGTTCCAGAATCACTTACAGGACATAAGAAACCTCCTGTCATGGTGCCACATGACGTGAAATGAAATGAAGATTTGTTATATAATGACTCTTCAATACGGATTATCTATGATCAGTTAAGGATTCTTACTGCTTGAGATAAAGGAACTAGCTGGCAGATGCTCTTGTTTGTCCCATACATGACAGCATTCATGACGAGTGACAGCAATACCACAGGAAGATCATTACACTGCAACGTGGAAGCACGGTGCTGGTTTATTGTGTGATAACTATGACATGACAATGTTATTCAGCAGTACAGTTGTAGTGTTACGTTGTTCCTCCCCACCACACCACGCTACCGCTGCATTGCAGAGGAAGGGCATTACTTTGGGATCTGGCAATGCCACAGCCCAGTGCAACTAAATATAATTACAATGACGTGTGACAACATGGCCACCCAATAACATTGTCCACTAGCTGTGGTTTTGTTCTTTAGCTAGCTGGCAGCCTTGAGAGTCTTTGTCTTTGCAAAAGAAGCATGTTAAACTGATGGCACTTAGAGGACAGCAATAGAAAGAGCAAAAAAAACATTTTTGGAAACAAAGATCTACTTAAACAAAGATTGAGAGGCCTGCACCCTGAGAAAACACAAGTGCAGGAGGACACACAGTACATGCCAACAAAGATGTAAAGGGTCATTATGAAGAGAGAAGTGATCAGGTCTTCTCATTACTCAACACTGATAGGGCAGCCAGTACCACAAGCTAAAGAAGCAGCAGAAGGAAAAATAACTTTGTAATTCAGAAAGCAACTCCTGGAGAGGAGATCTGAAAAGGGAGGTGTTATGTGGACTCAAGACATAAGACAATGGATGGCTTCAGACATGTTGCACAGAGTGGCACACGCTGCTCCATCTTTCTGATGAGTATGTTATTCCTGCATCACAGTAGTTCTGCTACAGGAAAACCACAGTACAAGGATTTACTTTATTCAATCTCTTTTGCTTTATCCCTCCTCCAACTTGCATTCCTCCCAAAAGTAAAAGTCTTGCCCCCATTTAAGGGACAGTTTCAGAGAAAACCTCTTTAACTCAATGCCCATAAAACCAAGATAGGAAATCTGTAACTAGAAAAGAGTGGGCACTGTGAATGCAATGCCCACGCACAGGTAACACAGAAACACAAGATATTATTTCTATTTTCTCCAAAAGATGAGTCTTCTCTCATTTGCTGCAGTCTCAACCATTTAACTAGAGAAACAACAGGAAATCAAATGCCTCTAAATGAGACAGGCAAGTAATGAAGTAGTTATGGGCAGACTGGTTGATTATTCACCCCTGATAAGAGCAGTTGTTCTTTGACAGTCCAAGCAAAGGCCTGCAGGGATGAAGTATTATCCCCAGGTGAGGATACAATTTCAGATTCCTTGAACTATGAAAACACCACACTCTTGAGGAAACCAGCCATACATAGAATTGTTGATTCACTTTAGTCCTGGAACTAAACATAGCCAGAAAAATTGATGTCTAAAACTCTCTGAAATGACTGAGCCAAGAGTAAACCTGCTAGATGGGAGATTTGACACATGTTCTTCTGATGATGTAAGAGGGATGATGCATGAGAAGGGTCATGAGGACTCGCTGGTATTGACTCTTGGGTGGGTTGCCTGCAAGAAGAATACACTATGCCAGGGATGTAGTCCTCTGCCATTCTCTTCCCTGTCATTGAGAGTCCATATTTGCAATGCACTACCTGGTAGGAATTCCATCCATCCATCCATCCATCCATCCATCCATCCATCCATCCATCCATCCATCCATCCACTCACCCATCCATCCAAGAGCAGTCCCTGGTATCTGCAGTGGATGTCCTCGTTTACAGCAAGTACAAAGAAATGACATGTCCTTGAGAGATTTTTTTCCTCAGATAAAACTTTTTTACAGGTAGCAAAGAGAAATTAAAGAAGAGTTCACAGGCTGAGGCTACCCTACAGGTGGCAATAAAAGGAAGGATATGTGGGAGCAGGGGTCTTCCAATGGCAAAATACATCCAGCATCTTCTCCAGAACAACCTAAAGGGAAAGGGCTTTTTAATCCACACCTATCAAGTCTAGCTAACCCTTAACAGGTCACAGACATCCAAAGCTTTCCTTTTTATTGTTTACCAAGTGAAGAAATTGCATAATTTCCAGGGCATATTTTTTTCACTTATGTCATGATTACTACCTGCTCTCCCATCAGTGGTTTACTGTGTTTTCCCTCAGTTACTCATTCCCTTCCTTCCCTGACCCCTTCTCCCTTAGACACAGATATTACCACAAAGAGTTGCTTCAACTTCGATGATTTCCAAAAGCTAAGAAAAATGGGCAAAAGGGTCTGTCCTTTCACGCCATGCTATCCCAGAAATAAAGCCTCTGAAAACTGTGGGAGATAAGCTGGAGAAGAGGTAAGCAATCCGAAATGGAACAAGGCAGAAACATCCTTGATGTACTCTCTACCAAACAACTATGGCTAATTCCAGATCAGAGAGGAGCCAGGAATCCTCATGGCATCTGATTTACATGACAAGACTTCAAAACCGAACGGCAAAGCTGGTTGAAGTTCTGGGATGAAGGCCAGCAGAACGGTGGCAGTGACATGATGCACAATCAGGGATTTGGCTTATTGATAATCTCCTTTACAATAGATTTGGAGGAAGAAAAACAGAAACTGTCCAGCTGCAGAATGAAGTGGACAACAAAGGCAGATGAGGGTTGAATAAACTAATTCATGTATTACTCAGTGATGCCTTTGCAAGGACAAGAGCATAGGACACTTCAGGACAAACAAGAAAACCAGTACAGGAAATTATCATTTAAGGTATTCTATCTGCTAGGAAATGAAAGACAGGAGGACTCTCTTACAGGAGCCCTCCAATTTCTGTCAAACCACTCAAATTAGAAAAGCAGGATAAGTAGGAGATCTGGATTTCATATCCCTTCTTTTTCTGATATGCAGATGAATCAGAATACGTGATTTATATCTGACCAATGTCAGACAATATGCGAGAAGAATTTGAGATTGGTTCACTTTTTAAATTGATTTACTATGAACTGAAAGCCTCTCCTGTTTAACGGTCTAATTTGTTAATAGTAAAGCTTCTGCTCATTGAGCATTCCTCTGCAATGGCACGAAACTGAAATGCAGTGACCTGCCAATTCCAGACTTGTGGTACGCATGTCTGGACCGATGCCATCTCACCATCTCAGCTGGGCACTGTTGAAAAAGGTAAGTAAATGACTTCAGCAGTGAAAAATGAATGAGATTTTGTTTAGTTTTTGCATCTCATAGAAACTGCTAGCTCTTAATTGAGATGATTGCATGTTCTCTTTTTCTAATGACAACTGGTTGTTTTTCAGAAATGTACATTTTTCCCTAAACTCTTTTGGATTTTATGTAAATGGCTCAATTTTCAGAAAAAAGGGAGAAGAACTTGTGTTTTGTTTTTCTTTTATATTTCTACATTTGGAGATTTGGCATTCAGCTGCCTATTTTTATTTAAATTAATTAAAGGTAGGAATTTTCAAATTGCAAATGTCTAGATCTGAGACTGTTTCTTTCACACATTTTACATATATTTCTTCAGACATCAAAACCAAAATAGAGCATCACTAGGAAATAATGTAGATAATAAAATTTCAAAAAGGGAAGGAAGACAAACCTTCTCTCATTGCTCTCCGTCCTACTTTAACCTCTGGGAAAAAGCCAACTATATAAATAGCAACAATTTCTCCAGCAGAACAGCGCTTTGGCATTTTCACTTTTTTTTTTTACTAACTCCAGTGGCATTTAAGAACAGATTTAACAGTATTTGACTTTTGTAACTCAGAGCTATGAAATGCTTTAAGATTTTGAGAACTAATTCCAAGTGCTTTTAAGGGTACAAAAGAGGCAGTCAACACTTCTCAAATCAGAACTGCAGCCTTATGAGGTATTAAACTTAACTCTAGCCTTTTATCAGAGAAAAAAACACTTAGAAGTGATTTACCTACTCACTGAAATCATACCTAATGCTCTGCAGCCTCTGGAATAAAAAACTCAAGCACATGCTTAAGTGTTTGACAAAGCCAGAGTTTGAGGCCCCCATCTAACACCAAAGTTAATGGGAACCACATCTTTAAGTCTGTAACTCCAAGAGCTAAATTAAATGTGGGCATTAAACATATATCCAGCTTCCAACAAATCAAAAGTCCCTTTGTCTTCCATGGGCTGCTCACATGCTTAAATCTAGGCATGTCATGAAATTCTTTTCAGGATCCAGCCCATCAGCTTTTGCTCCAGGGATATTGCGGGAGCCCTACACTCGTCATGGCCCACAGAATGAGGACAGGGAGAGTTGGGGATGTGGGAAGGTGGGCAGGGACATGGGGAGAGAAAACGAACAAGGGGTGGTGAGTGCAGGGAAATGAAAGAGGGAAATAAAACAAATTAAAAAAAAAAGGAAAGTGGAAAGAAAGAAAAGAAGTTGAAATTAGAGGAACTAACATGGCGTTACTGGTGGCTGTGGCCGAAACTTCAGCAGAAGAAACTACTCCACACTTGGAACATTTGAGCGTCATGCCGTAAAGGGGCACTGCCATCTGACTGCAATTAAAACCAAAAGACTGAAACAAAACAAAACACTTTGCTTATGAACACAAACGTAGAAAGGAAAGGGAAAGAGAAGCCAAAAGAAAGAAAGAACAACAGAAAGGGAGAAAGGAGAAAGGGAACCAACCAACCATACCCAGTTTGAAAAGAGAAATGAAAGACAGGCAGGAATAAAACTCTCATCTGTACCACTCCAGATGTGGGAAATTGGAAAAATGTACAATTCAGAGACGTGTTGGTGCCGCTGGAGAGGGTGGAACTGTGTTGGTGAATGTTTTGCCAGATTCAGGGTGTCTCTCTCTGGCACCCATTGAAGAGAAACCAGTACTGTTTTCCCAGTCTCAACCTCCTTTTTTTGGTTTGTTTTTGAGGAATTGCTCTTTTCCCTCCTGGCCTTTTTGCTCCGAAACAAAAAAAGGTGGCAGGGTTGTACAGTAGAAGGCAAGAAGTAGGGCTGTGGGGTCTGTAGTTGCTTATCTTCTTTCCTAAAGCAATGCAAGGGATAAATCCTATTTCTCCAATTGCCCTTGTGTGCTAATCCTGGCCTTGGTGGGGATACCCACATGGCAGCTGACAATATCAGGAGATAAGCCACTCTTTGGTTGCTTAGTGTGTAAGGAAGGACAAGCGAATGGGACTGTCTGTGTCCAGGAAGTTGGGCATGAGCTTGGGTGTTTTGCAAGACCATCAACCTGCCCTGAAGGGAGACAGACTGGCTGACTACTTTTGAGACATTTCTTCTCTCAGATCTTGCTTTGGGGCTGAAAACATCCTTGGGATGAACTCTGAGACTTACTCACACCAGTTCCTCCCACTTTTTCTGGATGGGCTGCTGGTATAAGGAGCTGCACGGATCTGATAAAGGCTGTGTCCTCATGATTTTTAGAAACTGATGTGTGTGAACCCACCTAGCTGACAAGTCAGCTCTTACTCAGGAGCCCAGAAACTAAATGAGCTTGGCATTGGCCGTGTACCTACCCAGAATTTACTATTTGGTGTGTACACCCTGGTTTGCATAGATACGTGTCATCCACATCAGATCTGGCTTAGAAAGTGGGCAGAAGTCTGCAAAACATCCTGCAGACCTACATGCAATGCCTGCTGTCAAAGAAGGCATGCATATCACTGCCAACAGACAGTAAGTCTCTCATTCTTGGGTGGTGGCAGTGCAGCTGGTGAGGGATAATTGTGGGTACGAAACACTGGGGGTTTTACAGCCCTACCCTGCCTGGGAGAGAGATTAGGGAACCTGAGAGATAGTTTGTTAACTTTTACAGCTTTGTGTTCAGTTTTACTGCAAAAAAGACATCCCCATGAACACCAACACAGTATTGTCAGTGGTCCGAGTGGCCCACTTTCCACTGGTTATTGATTGGTCTTTTAATTAGTTACAATGACATAAGCCATTACCCCCTTCCAGAATAATGGCTAAGGTATCCCACAGAAACTTTCAACCTTCAGACACAGAGAAAACTAGCTCCTGTGTCAATGGATACATATCTTCCAGGAAGGACGGTGTAAATCCAGTGAGCACGATGGCTGAACCAAAGATAAAGTGGGTCTTGAGAGGCATTAAGTGCGTGACCCTTAAAAAAAAGACAGTTTATCCCCAGATCTGTAAGCCACAAAGAACAGATAAGCAGAGAGACAGAGAGAGGCAGAGATAGGCAGCAAAAAGAAAGTAGATTGATTTGAAGAATTTGATGGAAAACTATACCAGAAAAAACATGAATGACACTGAACCACAAAGAACTGGCCCAAAGACCACTATAACACACGACTGTAACTGCTGTTGGGTGTATTTATGCAGAAAGTTGTGAGCACTAGGCACAGATGTGGATACATTTATGCTCTAATTTGTTGTTGTTGGGGGCAGGAGGTTGTTAATATATTGAATTTCCATAGCGGGTTTATATTGTTGCCTGCATGTATGAAAGGGTAGCTAATGAAATAATCACAGTGAATAATGCATTCATTTAATTTAGCTTTTTCTGCTTCTTAAATATCCACAAACAGCTCACGGACTCATCTGGTGTGTGCACTGGAGCCTGGACATTGCTACCGTTTATTGAACAGTCCTTTACACCACGCACGGCCCAAAGAGCAGGAGCACTGCTTCCAACATAAAACATTCCCAGACGAAGGGCAATCTGAATCTGTTCCAATTTTAATGTAGTTATTATCTTTCCAATTACTTTCTTCTCTATGCACTGACAGCCCAGCTCCTTTACATCCCGCCAGGACGGTTGCTCAGAGAGTGTTTCACACAAGGTATTGGGGCAAACTTTCTCAAGTCCTCTCTATAATCAGCGGAGAAATAAAAGAAGTAAAGGTCCTTTAAGGAGCGAGTTGGAACAACTAAACAAGGCTCCCGTCTCTATCCAGTAGTTACAGAGGAAGCCAAAGGGAGATTAAACTCAGCAGGCTAAAATTAGCCTTTTTGAATATACCGTATAGTCTCTTTCTTCTTCCCTGGCTGCATGAGCACACAAATTCTTCTGGAATAAATGCTGGCTGAATAAATTTAAAATTCATTTTAAAGGCTCCTGCATCTGACTTTAAAATGTTCATTTTTAGTAGCACTCCCATCAATAGAGCTCAAACACTGTTGGTGCAGCTGACCACGAATGGAGACTGTTCTGCTGGGAGATGGTTTTCTCCCGTGCCCAGACAGGAGTTGGGTCAGTTGTGTGTGTTTCTTCAGCTCCCTAGGTAATCGCACCCAACTCTTCATAGCCTGGTTTTGTGATACTTCTATAAAGTCATTGTCATCAGAAAGTCAACATTTTCTGACAGATGTGACAACAGTAGTCATAGCAATTTCCTCTGCTAAGTATAGGGCAAAACCTATCATGTCTCCTGTATTTTTTCACGGGAACTGTTAGCACTGATTCATTTGTGTCAACTGATCTGTGGCATGTGTGCTGGGCTCCTCTTAGTGTTCAACAGGTCTTTTCCCTCTTTTTGTTTTCTTTCCCTCTGTTTTTGCAACACTGAACCATACTTCTTGCCTCTGCTAACGGAAATGCAATGTTTCTTTATACCATCTCCTCAAATCCAAACATCTCCAAGGCCGTTATTGCTTCTGATTATCTTCAGATCTGCCTTCCAACACGGTTCCCAAGCCCAGGCCAGAAGCGGCTAGCTAAAGGGAAGGGGCACCACAGCTCTCAAAAGTGCTTCCGCACTCTCAGCGGGTGCACTTCGAAAGGAAAACAAAATCATCAAGCACAGATAAGGCTTAAAAGTGCTGCACACACACACACGAACACGAAAGAGGGGGGAAAAAAAGAGAAAAGAAAGAAAAAACAAAGAACATCAGAAAAAAATTACTTTTTTTTTGCTTTGTAGGTTTCATTTTCAAAGTACAACTATGAATGTGATCAATAACCAGCTGCTACGTATTAGATAAGGTCATTCTGTATGCAGTTTAGATTAGAGAGGGAGAGACTGAGAGACAGTAACTCACTGCTCTGCTAATCCAATAAACCATTTATTTCAGTGCTGACTTTCAAGTGCAATTATCTTGCTACAGACTCTGCCTGCAGTTCAGTTATTTTCTTGAGTTCTCTCTTTGTAAAGAAGGCATCACCCAAAATAAACAACTCGCTTGTTAGCAGCTGCTTTAAGCAATGCACGAAGGTCACTTCTTCTCATACCTGTTCAACCCAGCAGCAACCAATACCTCTGATCATCCAAACACGCTTAAGTCTCCTCTTCTTATCATGACGATGGCGCTGCTCATACATTGAGATTCCCCTCTTTGCTGCACTGGGGAACCACACCACTTGGCCATGTCAACACTGCTGATAAAACACGAACCTTAACAGGTTCCTGTATTTTTCCCCTGGTTGGATAAGAGTTTACTTCTACCTTCAATTTTGCTGCTGTCACTCAATTGAAAACCACTTCAGCTAGAACTACTCAATAGTACAATGACAGGAATATTGAACCTCATCTGTACTTTTTGCCTCTACACTCCAAGACTCAATTTTAGGGCCAAAGGCTTTTTCACCACTGCAGTGGATAAAGCAACTTATCCTCTCTTTGATGCTTAGGAGTGCAGCAAACAAGGTGACAGGCACCCATGCCTCCTCTGCTTTCACAGACAGGGTATATCCTGTACCTTCTCCACCAGCCTCCTAAGGTTGTAGGCTCTACCCGTAGCCAAGGTTCACAGGCACCAGAACACCTCCTGCTCTCCTTGTCTCTTTGTAAACCACTTTTTCCTTCAAGAATACAATTGTCACCCACAGTGGTAAATCAAATGCCACCAATGCAGAAGCGATAGCACACAGACCTGTCTTTCCTAGCAGTAGGTAAGGAAATAGTTTCTCTGACTGCAACAGCAAGCCAAGTAAGGCAGTGGAAAATAAAGTACTAAGACCAGCAGCCAGACTGACCTGTGCATTTGATTTGACCCAGAGTCTCAGCGTGCCTTTTCTGCCCTTTGCTTGGAGGATGGCATAGCTCAGGGACAGCCTGAGAAGGCTACAGACTCATTTCCAGAAACGAAGATGAAGGGGGGGTCTCATCCTTCTGGACCCAACAACAAAACAGTCATTGTCAGCAGAGTTTGGAAGTAACCCAACAGAGACCCCTTCATGGTAACTGCCACCCCAGCCAGCCCCTAGTGAGACCAGGTTGATGGAAGCTTTGGAGTCCATTCTTCAATTTATACTACAAAGAAAACCAGGTAACATAAGCCCCTAGCTTCAGGGATGAAGGTTGGGCTGCTGGCTGTGGAGAAGATAACGAACTTCAGGTGGCATCAGAAATATTTCTTACAGAAGAAGTATCCTTACTTACCAGTACTCCTCATTACACACCCGTCCATCTACTAATCTGTTCACTGCTAGACCTCAAAAGACCCTTTCCTTAAAAGTATCACACACCTTTGCTGTCTCTCAGCCACCTCCCAGCCGTTAGACACGACTTCTCTGTCACACAGCCCATGCCACATGCCATCCCCAGCAACGATGAGTCCCTCTCTGATCCACTTGCTGTCTCTAGGAGTCAGTGAGAAGAGTCACTTTGCCTAATCTTTGGGAGGATACATCAGCCTGGGCTGAAGCCATTTTAACAAAGAGATGAACTTCTAACCTTCTTCCACAGTAACACAGCACGACTGCTTAGATATTTTGTTTCTGCTGCACTGAATGACAAGGCAGTGAGATTAAACCAATAGGTTTTTTTCCTTTCATTTTGTTCAAATCTTCTTTTGCTTTTGTTTGCATCTCCAATCTCTCTTTGCACTCCTTGCCTGGTTATTGATCACAACCTTGGGTTGTTTTTTTTTTTCCATTCTTTACTTAGATGTATTGATAAGGCATACCCTGCCCGTTCCTTCAGTTTCTTATCTGTTATTCCATCTTTGGATACAAGTTTGTTAAAAACCAGAATGCCAATAACCATGTTCACCTGTTGAAAGAGAAACAACACACAGTTTTGTTCTCAAGTGGTTCAAGTCAAACTTGGTAGCACAGAAGGAAAAAACCCAACATTTGGCAAACTAAGTCCTTCCCATTTCTCCTGAAGCAGGGTAGCATGGTCACACTTCTGCAGGCCACCACCCCCTCTGTCCCCTCTCCACCCTGTCCCACCCGTGCTGGCCATGCATCAGTGAGTTCAGGAGGGCAGAATGCAGCTGGCAGCAGATCAGAGAGGTCTCCATGAACCACAACAAGCCTATAAAGTGCTCAGGTTGCTGCAGGGCTGTTTGCAGTCCGATGCATGCTTGAGGACTAGCAAGGCAAACTCCAGGGACAAGAACAATTTTTCAGGGTAATATAAATAGAAAGTGGACAATACAGGGGAGAGAAGTGGGTTGACACTGGCTACTTCCAAAAGTGCCTTCTGGAGTCTGTGCTACCAAAGCAACAACATTAAGAGGATGGGGCAATGCTGTGCAGACTGCTTGTCCCGGTTCTTGCTCAGTGAACCAGCACTGCTGCTCTCAGAATAAGAGGTGGAAGGGCACTGCAGCAAGCAGAAACTTCAGCTGCTATGGTGGGATACCTTGGGAGATACTGCAGATGGCACAGCACATAGATTAGCCATCTAGTCATTTCTAAAAATATCAGCAGACAGAACAACTGCATAAAGTCCTTCGCTCTGCTTTGTTAGGGTGAGAGCATGGATGTTTGTATCAATCAGGTATAAATATTCACAGTGAAATACAGTCTGTAGAGAGCTGAGGTCTTGCAAAGTGATCCTAAACTCCTCACTGTTCCTTTCTGACTGCAGTTACTGCTGCAAGCTGCATCTGTTTCACAAACCTCATCCAAACCTCAGCAGCCTCTGAATGTGAACACATTAATGATACATAAGCACCACCCTCTTCACGGAGACACAGCACTGATGGTGGAAAAAAGTGACACTCTCCTGGTTTTGCTGTTAGTGAAACATCTGGTGTTGGTAGAACGCTGTGCTAGATGCTCGTTTGCATGCGTAGCTTGCAAGGAAATGTTTAAGGCCAAATTCAGAGACGTGTAACATTACATGTTAGCTGAGCGCCTTGGTGAGTTGATTAGAACATTGAGACGTTGACCTAAGAGACACCTAGTACAACACATATCCCAAAGGAAGTGAGATGTCTGCTCACACCAAGCCTCTGTCTAACTGCCTAAATCATCCTAGAGAATGAGCAATTTTTCTGAGTTTGGATTGCTGGTTTCAGCAGGACACGACCCAGCTCACTAATGCAGAGTCCACAGCTGGGAATAAATGGAAGATCTCACAACTAGCAGTTATTTTCTTTTGCATCAGCTGCTGGGTCAGTGGACTACTTTCCGCAGCTGCAAGTCCGTTTCTAGAGGACACCATGGTATTGTTTTAGAGAAACAACACTGGCAAGTCAAACATAGCAACTCAGCCAAGGACCAGCAGGAAATCAAACCCTAGTTAAGTACTTGGAGAGAGAGAGCACACTTTCAGTTCATTGATCCTTCTTCACTGTGCTGGAGGCTGGTGAGTGCAAGAGCGACTTTTTAAGATGCAGTAAGGCAGTAGGAAAGATGGATTGGAGTGTGGCAGGCTAGATTGCTCCTGGGGCTGGGCACAACACTGTTCATCCTCATTCATATATAGCGGGGGAGATGACAAAGTGCAGCTCGGCAATTGCAGCTGTGCAATTGCTTTAATAAATAAAAGATATTTTATCCAATATATTGATCATCATGATCAACATCCTACTCTGATCCTGGCTCCATTTCTTTACAAAGTCAGGGATATAACATGGACATGCTTCTAAACACAGCCACTCTTTATAACATGCAGCATAGCTTTGCTTCCTTATCTCTGGGATGATATCCAGAAGCAAAGACACAAATCTGAAATTCATCCCTTGAGATAACCAGCACTTGACGACTGAAGACTCTGTCCTGACATCACCAAGCCTCTCCCTGCAGTTAGCTGTTGCCTTTCAGCCTGCAGACAATTATCACTTGGCTGTTTCACCTGAGCTAGGTGAGTAAAACTGCTTGAAACAGGTCTGCACTTCAGGTTGCTAGGATTTTTAAGACTAAAGGTCATATCTCTGCAGCCATTCATTGTTAGTGGACTGACTGCAAGTTGCAAATATTGCTGAAGCTGCAGGCCAACCACCTTAAGAATGTTATTTTGAGTAAAAACATTCTCCAAGAAAGGCCTTTTTCCAATGTGGAGAATAATAAGGTATGGTGTGAAGCAAGAAAGCTACTACAGGTAATAGAAAAATCATGTTGATAGGAGAACTGCAATACAGAGATGATAGAACGGCTCGGGAGGAGCGAGCACAAGTCTAGCCTCGCCAGGGCTAAGGCAGAGCTAACAAGCCCAGCTGTGTGCAAAGTCATTTGGGTGTCTACATATCATACTCATCAAAGTTTTGAGTGAGAAGGAGCTCAGGCACAGAGTCAAGTCACTCCTTCATCTGTGTACCCCTGCACAACAGCAGCTGTATTGTCTCTGGAGCAAACCTGTCCTGAGAGCAGCACAGCTGCATATCCCCCGTTCTGCCCTGCAAGAGCCTGGCTGTCCTTCTGTTGAGCCAGGTGGACTGTCCCTCCATCTCTGACATGGTGAACCTGTACATGGAGAACAGACAGTTCTGCAGTCTTACGGAGGGCACACAATTGAGAACTGTGTGTTCAACTTCTGGCTCTGCTCAAAGTCACGGAGTGAATTTAGGCAAATTATTAAGCTTATCTGTTTCCTAGGTTCCCCTTTATAATAGGGCTTTCAATGCTGCTTCTTCACCTTCTCCTTCCCCAAGCTCCTCAGCATATATATCATCTCGGGCAGCATTCACGTCTCACTTTAGCCGGCAGTGAGTCAGGTAGTCTAAACTAGGTGTGTAGGCTCTCTCTCTAGGTACTGAATAGAGGCAGACGCCCCCGGAGATGATTCACCATTTCTAAAGATCATCTGTATGAACCACCATTTGTAGGTTTTGCCCTCTGTGTAAGAACATCTCCATTTTCAGCTTTGATGGCGAGTGAAAACTGAGATGCCAAATGGAAGCAGGCTCCTGTGTTTTTCTCACGCTTTAAGAATGCTAAGGAAAGCCAAAGGATTACTTCCCTTGTTGTTGGCACAACAAAAGCAAAATGGCTTGAAACAGCTGATTGAGTCCCCTTCTCTGTGTACTACCTTCTTAATCTCCCTCCTTCTTAATCACCGCTGTCTATTGCGCATTCAAGCCACTGAGCCAGAGCTGTCAGCCGTTATGTCGTTGGGGCAAAGAGCTAGTTCATCTGAAAGCACTAAGCTACTTAATGCTCTTGTCAATTATCCTGGCTATAAAGAAGATGCTGACCCCCATCAGCTACATTACCGACGGAAATCCAACTATCACGTGCCCACAGAGATCTAATGACTGGCTGGCATGAACATCTGCTTATCTCTACTCTTTGCTGACTACTATCTGAAGGTTCAACTGTGTGTTGCAGCCCTACGCTAAATAAAGGCCCTAAATGATACAAGCTTTGCTTTATTACAGGGGAGGGGCAACTGCTGGCTTGTCGCTTTGTCACTGCTATGAAACGATGGCATCAAGGTGGTTTGATGTGCAATGACAGCAGTGAGAATAGAGGCAGAAAGAGCTTTTGTGTAGTTCTTTTCCTGTAAGCCTGCTCCTGCTGCAGGGCATTTAAACCCCCAGGCACTGCATGCAACAAAAGTCTAATCCAAAAAAGAAATTGCGAGTGTCAACTGCTCCATTCCATTGGGACCCACAGGCCACTTGAGCCTTAGAAGATGTACAGGTCCTCCAATGGATAAAACCGGGCTGGAGAAAAACTGCAGACTGTCACTTAGATGTGGAGGCTTAAATGTGGCGTTAAACCCATCAGAAATTGCTGCAGGAGGGACTTCCTAGAGGACCAGCAGTTCTCATATTCTTTGAACCCTGACAGTCAAGATTTCCCACGGCCAGTGAGGCTTCAACTGTAGGGAAACTTGATGAAAGGTATGTCATCTCTTGAGTGACATCTTCAACTCAGGTAATAACTGGCCAAGGCTTCTTTTGGTGCTGTGCTGGAGCCAAGGGTGAGGGAACAGTAGAACAGATGCCCACCAAGCATGAACTGCCAGAGAGAGTTTAGGAATGTTCACTTTAACCATGCCATCTCTTTGAATGAGACACAAACATGACTTTTTTAGGGTCACAAAGGACACTGATTCAAAGACATCCATTTCGCCTGCAAACAAGGAAGCAGCTCACATCCACTGGCCATCTAGGACAGACCAGGAATAAATCCTGGCTGTGGAGGCACAGCTTTGTCTGAAAGCAACCAGTAACAGCAGTCTCCGAAGGAGTTAATGTCAAGAGTTTTCCACCATCATCCTGCAATTCCATCCAGATAGGGCAAAACCAAGGTAAAGCATTAATCGGACGTCTAGGGGACTCCAGAGAAGACAGAGGTTGAAGGCTGAGAGCTGAGGCGTACTACATTTCAGACTCAAACCCATTCCAGATTACTGGCTTTTAGCATTTTGGTCTTTATTCCTGAAGGAGAACACTATTCAGACCATGAGTGGAAATAAAAAGGGGCATTCTCGGGTTGAAAGAACAAGGAAAGTGCTATGAGACACAGAGAAAAAACAAAAGCTTTCAGTCAAGCTTAAATACCAAAACAACAGCAGCCGCTGGTCCCACGAAGGCATAGAGAAGACCTCCCTCCAATGACAGCCAGCAGCTGGAAAAGGAAGAGAGAAAAGACAGTTACCCAGTGGCTAGCATCAACAACAGGCGCATGTTTACTTCTTCTCTTTGCCTGTAGAGTTCATCTTGGGAGCTGGTATCCCACAGCAAAAAAGTCTCAGACTTTACTGCAAGCAAGTAAATTTTGCTTCATTTTACAAGACAGCAGTGAGGTGGGAATTCACAGCACTCCTTAAGCGGATGTTTTTAATGAACAAGCTGAATGTGAGGTGTGTGGTGCCTCTCTTGGAAACCAGCTTGTTCCTTCACCCTCACACCATGTAACCTGTAAAGCACTTTTCCTTTCTCCACTGACCACGTGTGGAATTTAGGTTCCTAAACTGCCTGATGTCTACACAAACTGAGGGGTCTCTTCTAAATTCTGTTGTTTGCCCTAATGGTGCCTACCACAAAGCCAGTCACTCTTGATGACATTTCTAGTCAGCAGAGATCCAACCAAAACAGTGCAGGATGAGGCATCTACGTTCAGTCAGATGAATCGCATCCTGAACTCCATTGGCTGCTTTGACCAGATCTTCATTATCCAGCAGTCCACCTAACCCAGATGGAGACATCATGGGGATATTAATCCCGTCTTTCATGTAAACAGTGGTATAAATGTGCTCCAGCTGTTCCCATGATGCTTCTACTGCACTGCACATTCACATGCAGATCTCACTGCACACTGACACCCCCATACTGACAAACTTGGTGTAAAAAAATAAGCAAAGAGAGGCAGGGGAATTCTCAACCCACTCCCATCCTCAGAGCTGAGCATCTCATATTGTCTGGATACTCAACAGGGGCTTCCAGGTCTGACCGTAAAGTCAGGAAGGAAACACTGTGAGAGTGACCGAGCACCGGCAAAGGATGAGCAGAGGGGCCGTGGAGTCTCCATCTTTGGAGACATTCAAAAGAAGCCTGGGCATGGTCCTAGGCAGCAAACTCTAGGTGACCCTGCTTGAGCAATGAGGTGGTTGGAGCAGATGGGCTCCAGAGATCCCTTCACACTTCAACCAGTCTGTGAGTCCGCAACAGCCATGAACAGTTACAGCAGCACTGGAGCTGAAATTTCCATTTTGTGGGGAATCCAGAAATTCAGAGCATGGACACATAAATTAGGTACTCCAGGGCAAGAGAGGATGCAAGTTTACAGTCAGCAAACCCACAGCAAGTTTGCATACTTTGACATCTCAGTACCCTGGAGAACATCTGCGATGAAGTAATCCTGTTTCAGCGGTAAACTACCATGTCTTTACTACAGGATAAGAGCAGGCAACCACAACAGAGCGAGGACTTTCTCAAAGCTCTTAACCCTGCTAACCCTGCCGTAATTCAGTTACGCACCTGTACTCTCAGCAGCATGGTTTCATTCTGCATCAGAAGCAAACTGATGCTGCATTTCAGAGTCTCCCAGGGAACAAAGCCTTCCTGGAAACATTTCAATTTTGTTGATCAATGTCATATGTTTTTGTACTAATACTGACTTGTAAAAAATGTGGGTTTTTTTTTCCCCAAAACACATTACATTTGGGAAAAGAAAAAAAAAATCAAATTGAAATTTGAGAAACCTGGTCTAGTGGAAGCTGTCCCTGCCCATGGCGGGAGGGGGTTGGAACCAGATGATCTTTAGGTCCCTTCCAACCCAAATTACTCTATGATTCACTCTACGATTCTGTGAAAAATAAAAGTAGGACATTCTGTTTTTCTCCGAGGCCTGCATCTTGTTTATTTCTAAATTAAATCTGTAATGTGTTAATTTAATCAATTCTGATTTCTTCCTGCTAGCAAGTTGCTCTGTCACAAACTGAGCAGCTGTAATAATAAAACAAATAATCATTTGGGGAGGGAGGGAATAAGAATGAAGCTTTGGAGGGCTGCAATAACTGGAGACCTCCCTAAATGCAAGAAGAGGGCAAGGGGAACTAGCAGGGCTCCCAAATACCAGTCCTTGCCCAGACCTTTTTCTCCAACACCCCATCCTAATTTTGAGACCATTTTTCCCAGGGTCTCTTCCAACCAACAGCTCAGCTGAAGAAAGGAACTGACAGTCCTGCATTCCAATTAGCAATGAGGACTTGGTGCAACAAGGGCTCTCGTTCATGTCAGGTCCCTGGCAGCCCCTCTTCCCCTCTGAGCATCAAGCTTTCTGAAGGCGAGTTCACACATCACCAAGCACTGGTCCTTATCCCTTCTGACTGCCTGACCTCCCTGCCACAGCTCTTAATTGAAGCATTTCCAAGGCTGTCAGAGGTGGTGGCTGACAACAAGGGAAGGGAAAGAGTGAAGTGATATCTGAGAAGGGGAACCGACAGCAAACTCCAGCAATATATTCGTCCAGTGGAGATGCTTTTAGCCTTGTGCCTATAAGGCACAAAAATATTTACATTTTGCTAAGAGGTTCCCCAGTACTTGCCAAGCAATCTCTTTACAGATCTCTGAAATAAAATTACCACTGGAAGGGAGTAAGTGAATGGTTTAACAATGCTCAGCAGCTCCAGACTACTATTTCTGAGCAGCTCTTCCCTGATTGACAGCAGCTCTTGTGTTCAACACGAAAGACCTCTTTGCAAAACATCTGATCCTTTTGTGCATTTGCCACAGCAAAGACGTGAGACGGATGGCTTTTGTCTTGGTCCTGCAAAGAGCTGACTTCCACTGAGACCTTCTTGACTACACAATACAGATCTGCCAACAACAGGTCTCACCTTGATCGTGTGCAAAATTAAACAGCCCCAATGAAACAGCCAACGTATTTGTATACCTAAGACTACAGCTGGGAATCGGGGCTCTCCCACCAGTGTTACTTTAGAGATGAATATAAAAGCTTCTGAGATACCTGTGGGTGACAGAAGCCCTGATGCAACAACACAGAAGGACCTCTGGAAATTTGCTGTGTCCTGGCACTGCTCTCAGAAAACTTTTTGCGGGCTCTACTATGGGGAAGGACATGAGCTCCCTGTTATCCACAGCATAACCTCAATTACTCAGTTCAAGTTTTAGGAGGCAGTTTGTCAAGATTTAGAGGCCCAGATTCAGTCCCCGGAGTATCAGCTAAAAGGAGTTATTATTCAGGCATTCAGCCTAATACAAGGAGGTGAGTGCTGGCGGGTCCTCTAGACCTCCCTTATCTCTAAGGCTTTCTTTGAGACTGGAAGTACAGCCTGTGCCCTGCCCCAGCAGCTCTCCAAACAACTGTAAAATCTCTTTTCATACGCTGTACAGACAAGAAAAATGAAAAATCCCCTTGTGTCTTCCTCCTCTCATTGTAGATGGAGAGTTCATAGCACTCCAGAAAAAGTGTCCTGAGCAATAAAGGCCTCTGAGTGAATGGCTGCTGGGGAATCGCCACTTAGAAAACAAAGAGACACAGTCCAAATCCTTCAGTACATATTACATTTTTAATTTGAACCTCTCTCTTTCTTCTCATCTTACCACTTGGTGGCCCAGTCTGGCCAGCTAAAGGGTAAATACTAAATATTATCTACAACTTTCCCACACTTAGCACTGTCTCTGATTTCTCTGTGTTGCAGCTTGGACACACGGCCAACCCTTCGACTGCTACCAAATCTTGATGCGACAGGCCTCCATACTGCTGCTCAGTCATTTTGTTATCATTGCAGAATAGCTTTAGCCCATGTACAACAAAAAAAAGAAAGGACAAAGCTAGGTGAAATCTTGCTTAGGGCCCAGTTAGGCCACCATGTTGGAATTTCCACCCTTAACTTGCTACACTGCAGTTGGCCACCTTGGCGTACCCTGTAGATGAACAGTTTCAGTCATTGTGACACAGAAACATGTTACGCATTTCACACACTGTCCCTTCCCCCAGCTTTGCCCTGGGAGTCTGTAACACCAAGATTAGTACTGCAATGCCTTCAACAGTTGCACCTGTCCCCAAAGTGCTCTCATGACGATGTCCCATAGATAGATGCCAGGGTTTTTTACCGGTGCGATTGGGATAAGAAAAAAGATGATGTTGAGTGTAAAATCCTGTGCTCAGCTAAATATCAGAGTCCTGATTTGTCTTAATGCCCATGTTAATGGGCTTTGTCTTAATAGCAAAAAATGGGTGAGGTGGCTGCAAACCTTGGAGCTGGAGCTATTTTAGCTTTGTCCCTAGTTAGTATAGGGCACGCACAGGGCATTTGAAATGGGCAGTGGCAGACTTTCAAGGAGCGATGTTTCCATCTTGCAGAAGGGAGGAAAGACAGTAACCACAATGCATCCCACTCTGTGAAGCAAGGGACAAGAGCTGACAGGATAAACCACAAGGGACTTCACAGCGTCTTTCAAAGCCTCTTCCAACACTGCAGTTTCTGGGTCCTAAGAGCAATGAATTAGCATCCCTTGGTTTTCTTTGGGACATAGAATCACAGAATCACAGAATGGTAGGGGTTGGAAGGGACCTCTGTGGATCATTTAGTACAACCCACCTGCCGAAGCAGGGTCACCTACAGCAGGCTGCACAGGACCTTGTCCAGGTGGGTCTTGAATATCTCCGGAGAAGGAGACTCCACAACCTCTCTGGGCAACCTGTCCCAGTGCTCCATCACCCTCAGAGGGAAGAAGTTCTTCCTCATGTTCAGATGGATCTTCCTATGCTTCAGTTTGTGCCCGTTGCTCCTTATCCTACTGCTGGGCACCACTGAGAAGAGTTTGGCCCCATCCTCCTGACACCCACCCTTCAGATATTTATAAGCATTTATCAGGTCCCCTCTCAGCCTTCTCTTCTTCAGGCTGGACAAGCCCAGCTCCCTCAGCCTTTCCTCGTAGCAGAGATGCTCCAGTCCCCTCATCATCCTCATAGCCCTCCGTTGGACTCTCTCCAGTAGCTCCTCATCTTTCTTGAACTGGGGAGCCCAGAACTGGACACATACTGGGATAAGTGTGAATGCACTGCAGTCTGTTGGGGCACCCTGCCTGATTGTCGTGAATACCTGTTTCACATTTTAAAATGCACCAATGCCCAAATGTAACTCATTACAGTGATGCTCAGCGCTATTTGATGCTCAGCATCATCACTCATGAACCCACTACGCTATTCACCTGGCACAGCAGCATGCCCTCACTTGCCCCTCGCTGCATGGAGGCAAGGCAGGGACTGCTTAACCAATGTGCATGGGAACATCCATGCTGCTTGGGGTAGTGATGCTGGCTTGAGTACGTGACTGCAAGATAGCTCTGTTTAGCTCTTGGTAAAGCCAATAGCAGCAACTGCAAGAAGATGGAAGCATTAGGAATGTTTGATGGGCTTTCTGTGGTTGAGAGGAACTGTTGCTCCTCTCATGACTTTGCCAGGACTCACCAGCTTTACCACACACTGGACTGCAGCACGGAAAGGGATTAAAAGAGGACTGAACTGGACTTGCTGGAGCGCGAAGGTCCCCTTCTATTTTGGTGACAAGCACCCTGACGGCAGAGCTAGGAAACGGTGTCACTGGGGCTGCAGCTCCTGCTGGGAGCACAGGACCCCCTGCCACCTCCAGCAGCATTCAGCCCTTGCGTGCAAGGAGCGACACAGACTTAAGGGCTGAAAGGAGTCAGAGGATTAGCAGCAAAGGGAGGAGAGCTGGTGTGGTTAAGTGTCCCCTGGGAATGATGGGAAGTCTGTTGGCCACCTCTCCAGTGTGCCACTCTGAGAGCAAAGCAGGAGTCCAGCAAGTTTTGTCACGCGTTGACACACTTTTGGCTGCAGTCTGGGAGGGTTTTGCTCTGGGACAGGGACATGTTGACACACAGCGGTCCTGGGCAGTGAAACTCGGCATGCTTTGCTGCATGTTCCTCCCTTCTCCACCAAGGCTCTTTTGCACGGTCAATGTTGATCACAAAATTCTGCGGTTGCCCTTAAGCATTAATGGGGAAGGAGCTATCAAGTCTTTTGCACCAGTTCCCACCAGTCTATAAACAGGAAAGGAACCAGAAATATTTAGGATTTTCCTCCCATTCTCCTGATGCTTGTTCACTGCAAGTTGTTCTCTTGGACTTGCATGGAGTAAAGCACCAGAAACAGCAGACCCACAGAAAAGCTAAAAGGCATTTGAGATCTTGGCAGCACTTCTGAAAGCCTGGCTGCGTGTTGTCCTCTTCTGAGTCACACAACAAACCCTGGATTTCTCTCCACCAGGACACACTGAAGCCAAGTCACTGAGATGGGGCAGGCAAGTCAGGAAAGGTACAGCCAATGCATCCTGATGCCAGCACAGGCTTCAGCAATTGTATCTATGGATTTGCATTCGACAAACCCACCTTCCTGAGCCCTCTGTATAATAAAGTAATTTAGACTGCAGTAATTTAGACTGCAAAGCAAATGGAGAATGCTTCTGTGCTGTTTTAATACTCTCCTGCAATCAAAATGCAAACCCTGGACCGTTTGGTCGTGGGTGTGCACAATGTGGTGGGAAATGAGAAAGAGCAGGGATTTCACACATTTTCTCCATGGAACTACTGAAGCCTCATCTGTTGCGGGCCACAGCTCCAGCCAGGAAGGCTCTGGATAATGATGTGTTGCAGTAGGGAAGGGCCTGATCTATTGCTGCTTAAAATACTATCCGTTGTCTGCCACAGTGTGTAAAATCTCTAAGCTACCTTTTCACAACACAGTGAGAAATTAACTTTTTTTTTTTTTTAAGTTGTACTAATGTTAAACTCTGAGTGATTCCATCCTTGCCTTCATGTATTTTTTACCTCTGCACAACCTTATTCCATTATTTCTACCCTGCCTTCCTTCCCCCATTACATCCAAATAAACTTCCCTAAAGGCAAACCCTGTGGAACTTGGAAAACAGGCAAATTCAGATTGCTTTCAAAACCTTGGTTTGAAAAACTCATGCTCATTCTGGTGCCTACAACTAAGCCAAGCTATTTTGAAAACCTGGGACTCAGGTCAAGCAAACCATTAATCAGGTAAATGCTATTTTTAATTTTTAAAAACCTTCAGCTTTAAATATTCCACATTTCCCCCTACAAAATAAATTTTATACATCTTTAAGTAGGAGAGATCAAAGTGATGTCATAACTGCAACAGTTAAATCTAACTAGTCCCTAAAAACTTGATTTCAAAGGAAATCAAGTTTCAAAGGAAATCAAGCCACCTTGGCCAGCCGTTGGCTGAGGAGGCAGTGAGGCAGGACGGCTCTTCCCTCTCCCACCATCCCTGCTTTCCTCTGCCATGGGCAGCACACCAGAATTTAGCTCCTACCCTGGCTCCTGTAGGTCAGTGACTGAAACGCAGGAGTTCCAGGGTGGTGTTCAAGTTCCTCCCTGGAAGTGTTCAAGGCCAGGTTGGATGGGGCTTTGAGAAACCTGGTCTAGTGGAAGGTGTCCCTGCCCACAGTAAGGGGGTTGGAACTAGATAATCTTTAATCACAGAATCACAGGTTGGAAAAGACCTCTAAGATCACCAAGTCCAACAATCAACCCAAAACCACCATGCCTACTAAACCATATCCTGAAGTGCCACATCTACACATTTTTTGAACATCTCCAGGGATGATGACTCCACCACCTCCCTGGACAGCCTATTCCAATGTCTGACCACTCATTCAGTAAAGAAATTTTTCCTAATACCTAATCTAAACCTCTCCTGATGAAACTTGAGGCCATTGCCTCTCGTCCTATCGCTAGTTACTTAGGAGAGGACACCAACACCTGCCTCACTACAACCTCCTTTCAGGTAGTTGTAGAGGGCAATAAGGTCCCCCCTCAGGCTCCTCTTCTCCAGACTAAACAGCCCCAGCTCCCTCAGCCGCTCCTCCTAAGATTTGTTCTCCAGACCCCTCACCAACCTCCTTGCCCTTCTCTGGACACGCTCCAGCAACTCAATGTCCTTCTTGTAGTGAGGGGCCCAAAACTGAACACAGGACTCGAGGTGCAGCCTCACCAGTGCTGAGTACAGGAGCATGATCACCTCCGTACTCCTGCTGGCCATACTATTCCTGAGACAAGCCAAGGTGCCATTGGCCTTCTTGGCCTCCTGGGCACACTGCTGGCTCCTGTTTAGCCGGCTGTTGATGAACACCCCAAGATCCTTTTCCACTGGGCAGCTCTCCAGCCACTCCTCCCCAAGCCCGTAGCGTTACATGGAGTTGTTGTGACCTAAGTGCAGGACCTGGCACTTGGCCATGTTAAACCTCATACAGTTGGCCTCGGCCCATCGATCCAGTCCGTCCAGATCCCTCTGCAGAGCCTTACTTCACTGAAGCACATCAACACTCCTGCCCAACTTGGTGTCATCTGCAAACTTACTGAAGAAGCACTCAACCCCCTCATTCAGATCATTGATAAAGACGTTAAACAAGACGGGATCCAAAACTGAGCCCTGGGGAGCACCATTCATGACCAGCCACCAACTGGATTTAACTCCATTCACCACCACTCTCTGCGCTCGGCCATCCAGCCAGTTCTTTATCCAGCGAAGAGTACGCTCATCCAAGCCATGGGCAGCCAGTTTCTCCAGCTAGTTTAAGGTCCGTTCCAACCCCAGCCATTATATGATTCTATGATTTTGACAAAAAGGATGGAAGATGAGACAGGAAGCAAAAGGGAGAAGAGCTTCTTTACTCACTAGTTAACTGTGCCGTACCCCTTGGCTTTAGTAAATCCCACGGAAATGGCAACCACCAAGGCAGGGAGCCCTATGGAAAGGAAACAAGAGAGAATTGGTCATTTAAGCACTTGTGCAGCTTCTCCCACTCAAGCGCATAACATAACCCATTCTTCCAAGTGTTATTCTAGCACCATCTGCCCCAGCCTGGGTCTTTGGCAGAGACTAAAATCAGGACCTTCAGAGCCAAAAGCATGAACCCTTGTTACCTCTGCCAATGAAGTAAATGCCATCAGCTGTAATCAGCTCATATCCTGCTGCAGTCTCAGCAGTGGTGTGGGGACTGACAGTACATGCAGATGCATAAATTATATTTATTTTATTCATAGCCACACCAGCTGGCCAGGAATATATAAGGGTGTCTCCTGAAGATGGAATATTGAGCCACAACCCAACTCAAAGAAGCCAGAAAGGAGGAGATTAAGGGTTATGTTTGCTCTTAACACAATGCATGATGAACAACCCTGGTTCAAATTTTGCCCCTAATGAGATAGAAAAGGAAATGGAAACTGAGTTCCCTCTATCCCAAACAGGTCCCCTAAATGCTGGGCCATGATCGGTAATCGAGCAGGTCCCTCTGAACAACAATGGGAAAGAGCATAAGAACATCAGGTCTTCCTGCAAACCAGGATACTTCTTTTGCCAGTGACCTGCTCCCTTTTTGTGTACAAACTAAGAGAAACCAGCTGCCCTCAAGAAGACACACTTCATTAGGAGTGTTGCAAAGGATGAGCAAGTTATTCTGTGGCTGGGATGCCACAATGTACGAAGTACAATTTACCTTCAGAGCATCATGAGCTAACAGTGCTAGCAGTGGACGTCATTTCAGGTGCATAAGGGTGTGAAGCTATGGCCTTGTTCTTACTGCCAGAAGCTCCCATAAAATAGATTAAGGAGTATAAAGAAAACCTTCTGGTTATTGTGCGACCTGCTGGTCATTGGCCTAAAACTCATAAGAAGTTATGAAATCGTTGGGTCCTTGAACACCTAGGCACAATCAGAACGAGCAAAAGACACTACATCTTACTAATAGTCTTCTGATCCTTCTTATCCCTGTCATGATAAACTGCTTAAAGATCTCTGCAGGAGACTGGGTACTTTTGTGGTTCACTAATGCCAGCCCAGCTCTCCGCTTTCCCTAAAGAAATGCCTGGATAATCGCTAGGAACATCTGGTTCTTCAGCTACAGAGGTCTCCATGTGGCTTTTTATAGCTCTCCTCCTTGTGACATGATGAATTAAGCTGTCTCAATGCTAAAGATGGGCAAATCTCATTAAGAAGTAGCAGGATCAGTAGCCAGCTAGGATTAGTTCTTCTTGACAAGATCCTAATTCGTGTGCTGTAGAGGTCACAGCAGGTGCCTGCAGAAGATGCTGTAGATCGAAGGGATGTGCAGACACAGCATCCAAACAATAACCCTGCTGGCAAGGTGGTCAGTCCGCAACACAAATCATCACAAGATTGATTAATAGTGAGAGTCTGCAGCCAGTTGGGAGGTATAAGCCCAAGTTGGCTGGAATATACAGCATTTGAGCCTTATCATAAAGGGAAGTGTTTCTCTTCCCATATGAGATTTCCAAGCAGAGATCACATTTACTCGGTCCAAAACCAACAGGCAGTGGGTTTAAAAGATGTCTCTTTTTTTATATTTTCTTTTTTTTTTTCCTTTTCCCTGTTTTTTTTTTAATTGACTATTGGTCCTCTTGCTGAGCTTCCTTCTCACCTCATCTGGATATATCCTGGGTGCTGTACTCACTACGATGCCATCAAGATGACATCCCATGGCAAGCACACCAAGGAATCGCATGTGAAGACTTTTTCAGGAGTATAGCTTGATGCAAGAGGCCCTGAGAAAAACGAAAAGTTGGCTAAGCCTCCACCAAAAATCACAACTTGTTCTTCGCAAAGTGCCTCTCTGAGATGTGATAATTATGCAGAAATGCAGACTCAGGTGGTGAACTCATCAGCTTACAGGGACTGGCGCGTATCAAGCCTGGGTAGCAGTCCCAGCTTGTGCTAGAAATGGATCTGTACAAGCAGCATCTACTGAAGGTGGTAGCTGTGCCATGGCAGCTAAGCTGAAGAGCATCGTAATGATGCTGCACTCCTCTGCCTTGGGCGAGTTGTTCATGGTCTAATCACAGTTACATGTGATTAAATTGAAAAAAAAAACCCAAAACTTTGAATCTGTTTTTTGATTGTTTGAAAGTAAGTTATTTCCACCTGGTCTGTTCCATGTACTGTGTGTGGTTTGTGTCAGCCTTCTAGGCAGTCATTCATGCTACGTAGTCATTGGCAAGGTTTTGGGGGCTTTCTGCAGAAAGTGAATTTTACATTCACAATTCCAAGTAAATGCATTAGAAACCTGTTTTGAAGGGTTTCTACTGGCAGAGCAGAGGAGAATCAGGCCATGTGTTCATCACGTCCCATTAGAAAAGTTTGTTTGCTAATAACCACCAAGAGCCATAACTGTTATGAACAACTGAAGACTCACTCAGAGCCCGAGCTATGGCAGCATTAAAAATCCAGTTGTGGAAACTACGACATGGTCATAAAAAGACTGACAAAATTATTTCCTTTTTACTGTGGCTAAATGTGATGACTGAACTTTTTCTAGGGAACAGTTTGTCTGTCTATTCTAAAAAACAATAGAAAATATTTAATTGCTACAAACTTTTCTGGAAAGGCAAAGTTACATACTCAAGAGGAGAACAAAAAAACAGGGAATAAACCTCACAGCTGACGAAAACCACTGTAGCTTCAATGGGCTACAGCTGACAGCAGCTGAGAACTTGGCAAAGACGCCCAGAACAAGGGCTTAGAGAAATGTTAATACGCAAAGGGGGAAAAGGGAGAATCAGCCCATGACAAAGTGAATTGTGCTAATTATTTCAGATTATGCTCTTTAAAACATATTTTCGGCCTCTTCCCTCTTAGAAGTGCCATTAATCCCAGCTCTACAGCTGAAGTCTAGCAGGATGCTAAATATCAGAAATTCCCTTGCTGCCTTAACAGGCAAGAGTGTTCTTCATTTCTTGTCCTAACCTATTCCAAATGATTATTATGCATCATTTATCAGCCAGTGCATCCTAGCTCAGAGATGACTACATTTTACTAGCAGTGCAAATTATGCTTCTACACATGTAAGGTGATTTTTTTCAAATCTGTACAGACTACAAATGTGAATGTTGCTCATCCAAAATTCCCTTGGCTAACATACCCATCTGTCTCAGCTTTTACAAATAAGAAAAATGCCGTTTTACTACCTAGAAAAGCTATTAGTCTTCTGCATTCGATATCCGTGATGTTCCTTGAGTCACAGTGTTGTGTATAAACATATGCATGAACACACACAGATGCATGCGGCCTGTGCTTTGCACGTATGTGGCTGTGCTCCTGCTACACACAAACACTGTATTTCAATACCACAATTTATTTTCTATCATAAGCAAAAGCTTTGAGGGAAAGCTTAAAGAGATGCAGGTGCTGGAACAAGGACAGCTCTTGATGTGCCAGAATAAATCACATCAGGGTGCTTCGTAAGCATCAGAAATATCTTGCCTGGGGTGAAATGCTCGACTTCAGTTGTAAAACGAGACACTAATACAGCTCAGAAGCACAACGCTTTCTCTTTCCCTTTCTCTTTTTTTGCCTGCTCACTTTTGAATAACTTTTTGTTCAGTTACTCCTTTCAAACACACATTTGTTATTGCTTTGAACGCCCAGGTTATGGGTTTGTGTTTGTTTTCTACTACAGAATGCATCATTTAAGACTAATAAATTAAACATATGGAAGAGGCAGAGGGAGCAAAATTAGCAACAAGCATCTGCACCAGTCTCATAGTTTATTTGTCTACAAAAGGCCCTGCTGCCATGGAGACAGGATTTCAGAGCTTGCTTCACTCTGGGTTGCACATGGAAGGAGACAGAGAGAGAGAGAAAAAGAGAAAGCAAGAAAGAGACCCAAACCCAGGAGAAACGACCCCCAGCACACCCTTTGAAAACTCCACGCCTCTGAGCTGATTTATTTTGTGTGACTCTTGGATGTACTGGGCAGCAGGCAGGACTTACAGGTCTTGCTTGTGTTATTTTTAACCATCTCAGCCCTTCTTGACACCCCTGAAAGGGTTGCAAGCACTCCCTGCCCACCCTTCTGCAGAGCATCAGTCCCTCTTGTAGCCCGGACCCTCTCTGCTCCGCATCCCGGGGAGGGAACTGTTCTCATCCCCTGCCCCAGGGGAGCTGCTCCGCAGACCCAGCATCCTCACCCCATCCGAGACACAAGAAGCGCTTGCGGATGATGCGGTTCCGTAACCGGCCCGTCACGGCCATGTAGGACTGCCAGGCCTCGGTCAGCACCCAGCAGAAAGAGGAGAGGAAGAAGAAGTGCAAGAAAGCTGCCACCAGCGTGCATATCACCTGGAGAGAGGAGGAAAGGAGGACACGTGAGAGGAGAAGCAGGTGGAGAGAGCAGTGCGTAGGAGAGCAGAAGGTGCAGGAAGACGCCTCCCAAGTAGGCTCTGGAAGGCAAGAGCTTGGAGACCAGGACACAAAAAGACATTTTAGGAAGAGGCAGTCTCCCCCACAAACTTCGACCTAGCAAGGGACCAAAGCATTTGCTTCAGATTTAAGTATTGCATGGAAATTGGCTGCTCTTAAGCATAAGCTCTAAAATAAGTGCATGGTTAACACTTTGCTGAAGTCTGAGCCCGCATTCCATCTTTGTGCCTTCTTGGCTTCAGCAAGATAAACTTATTTTCCAAATAATCGAAACCATTGCCACGACCCTTTTGGGAAGGATGGAGTAGTTCGTAAGCCGTGCATTAATCTCAGCTCAACAGGTTTGCAAAGCACCATGTCGTTGGCAGTCAAGCCATGGAAATGAAATCAGAGGAAGGCAATTTAGATGGTGCCCCTGCCAGGGAAAGGTTGCTCTTTGCAGAATGAAAGAGTAAAGCCGTGAGCGCCGGGTGAAACCATGGCTGCCAGGGGCTGGTAAGGACTGCAAACATGAGTGGTGCGCAGTTGTCCAAGAGCATATAACTACTAGCAGACAGGGGAAAAAAAGAGAGGGGAAAAAAACCCCACGAAATTACATTAGAAGGAATTTCATAATGGCGAGCTCTACTACTCTGTGGGGAAATCTCTCAAGGGAAATGCAGGGAGCTTAAGCCATTTAAAATTAAACTGGGGAAAGTACTAGCAAATGCATTATGAAGAACAATCCCGTAGTGCCAGGGAGATGGACTGGAAAGCTGACAAGCTCGTCTTTGTTTTTAACTCAGCAAGGCCAGATCTTTCACTGGTGCAAATTGGTGCCGCTCTGTTTAACTCTGCCAGAGCTGTGCTTAATTTCCACCATCTGCGAGCTGGAAACCGTGAATCAATGTACTCAAGAACAAAATGATGGAAGGAAACTCCAGTGGCTCCCAAGGAGAATAGAGAGCAAATAGATTTTAAAAATTACTTTGGATGAAAAAAATGGCTTAAGGCATTCAGGGCAGGGGGAGGGGGAGCTTTATAAGGAAGAATTTCTCTGCTTGGAGTTATATCAGGAAACATGCACTTTGGATTTACGGTCAATGAACCCTCCTCTTTTTTCATTTACCAGAATCTTTTAATGCAGAGCTGTCATGCACGGAGTGTCTTTTATCATGATTTTATCATATTGCTCTCAATTCATACACTGGCACAAACTAACGTTATCAGAGATTGTGAATAAAATTAAGACTGTGTGCTCTTTAAGACAGGAACTGTCTTTTTGTTCCGTATTTGTATTGGACACCAAAACCCTTGGTATTCTGCTTATAAATGGATTCTGGGTGACAGTTCAGTAGAAATAACACATCTCAATATGATAATTATTAAGTAATTTTCACATTTTCGAAGAATCCTAAAAAGATGGTTGCTGTTCCTCAGCTTACAGACCTACATAAAACAGTTACAAACACAGGATGCTTTCTGGAATGTATTTTAAGAGGCTGTTATTTTAGAATTGTTTTTTGACTAACATCTTATACGACACTTCATTTACCATTTTGATTTTGTTCTGCACGAACACAGTTCTTCCCAGTTTGCCAGCAGTTTGTAAAGGGAAGAGAAAAAACTTTTGCTTTCCAATTTTACACCAGAGAGATACATTTTCTGGGTAGTCTTTCTGAACCAGGTAGTTTTGACAAAAATGGAAGGAGAAGAGAGGAGAGGAACGCAACAGAAATACACACATCTCAGCTGGGCCAGTATCACCTCAAATGAAATCAGGCTTTGAACTTGGCCAGCCAATAGGCAGGGTTATATTTGCTTCTTCTACCTCTGCTTCAGCTTTTTCCTTCCTTGTAAGGAAAAAAAGAATCTCCAGAAAGGCCTAAGCATAGGGATATGATGTCCCAAGCTGCTGCAGACATAACTAGCAGAGCTTGTCAGTCTGTCAAGGCTATTAGCCCTCATTTTCCTTTAAGAGGAGAAATCTGTTTCCTTGCAGCACGTAGACATGCCTTTGAGATATACCCAGTTCATGCAGCATTCATTTCTTTTGTATCATGTTATTGCTGACTGTAATTTTTTAGCCTTTTCCCAGGCCTTTCATCTTCAAAAAGCTTAGGAAATCCAGACATGGAGTCTTGCCTTTGAGGTTACATGGATGGAAATCACGGGACAATTTGGCATTTCCAGGGAAACCAATACCATAGAAATTCTCCTTGAGTAACTGCAATTATAAATCAATCACCAACATTTTTTGAAGCTCCATTATCAATAATTGAATGTGAATAAATTCCTAATTTACTCTCCTTCATCTCTGCCCTGTATAGTTTTCTTTCTCTGTTTCCTGCCAGAGACTGTTTACTAGATGGCTGAGTGGAAATCCAAGAATAACCTTTCTATTTATGGTGTTTCATGCATATGTATGTGCAAAGAGCTAATCTGCCTCATGCAATTGCAGCCGGGAGCTTTGAATCCCCACTAACAGCTCTGACAGTGAACACCCAGAGTGACGTGAGAAAAAAGCATGAGGGGAAACCTTGGCTCACAACTGTGCTCTGAAGCGGGCGGGAGAGGCTGAAGACATCCACCTGCTGTCCTGGAGTGAAGAAGAATAACCAAAGAGGAGGTCCAGCCATGGTTTGCCATGTTGAGCATCCCTCAGTATTTCGTTCTATGCAGAGAAGCTCCTAGCACACACTTGGGGTTGTAGAAAACGCACCCAGGGAAAGGGAGAGCTTAGCTCACCCTTTCTCCACTTCTTGTCCCAAGAAAACCATGTCGGCCATGAAGGAAAGCTCTGCTTTGAGAAGTTAGCTTCTGAAGGGCTTTTAATAGGAGCAGGGCTGGCTGGCTGCATCTCTCTGCGCTGCTCTACGCACATACGACTCAAGCAGCTGCAAAGCTTTCCCTAAAACATAACCTAGCCCTAACCCAAAGGGCCCGCCGTAAAATTTGTGATTCATTAAACCCTGGGGCTTCTCTGCAGAAATGCTTCTAAAAGTGGCAGCATGATCTGGCTGCCAAAGTAGAGGCTTGAAAAAATTGGCTGGTCACTTGTTATTGTTAATTAAAAACTAAATTTTGACTTCTGATTGCGACTTTGGCAGCAGGAGTAGTGGAGGACGCTTCTTGTCTCACTTTTCTGCTTAGTGGAGTTAGGACAGTTGGAGCGCTTGGAGACTTGGGAAAACGTGCAGCAAGAAAATACTAATGATAAGCAGTGATTTGTTATGCCAGACACCAGCGGGGAAACAGAAAGTACTTCAGCTGGAGAAAAGTCACACAGGCAACACACGCCTCTCCAGCCAGGTCTGTAACGTGGGAAGGTGTGCACGTGGCACCAGTGCACGTGGCTTGACAATCCACATTCACATCTTGCCTTCACTGCTTGAGTCACACTGTGATCTGCAGCGAGTCCCTCGCGTCCCCAGGCTCTGCAGTGTGCATGGCGTGCCTGGCAATGATTTCTACGCCAAAAAAAAAGGTGTTTTTTGTGGCTGTGTTCGTTAACATCTGCCGAGCGCTTTAAGCTCAGAGTATAAAAGTTGCTGGAGAAATAAATGTAAAGCTGAGATGTTGGATTTTTTTTTTCTAAAGACTTTTCTCAATCTGTCTTTCTTTGCAATTTTTTGAAAATAAAATAGTTAAAGCCTTGCAAATAACCATGTTTCTTCACCGTGCCTTGTGCCAGCTACTCTGGGCAGATATTCAAAAATATCACATCGGTTTTAATCACAGCCCCGAGGATGCTGACAAATTATCAAAGAGAGAGCAAGAGAGAAAATTGAAATCTGTCAGTTAGTTGTGTCTTTGACATGTCGCTAATTAACAGATGGAGGAAAAATGAGGAAGCGCTGCCTGAATGGATCATTTCAGTGCTAAATCAGGGGAAAAGCAAACAAACAAACAAAGCCAAACTGATCTCCTACCTTATTCCGGGTCTGGGTCTGTCCGATCAGGATGAGGGCGTTGGAGGAGATGATGGATAGGCAGAAGTTGATAAGAATGACAGAGCGCTCTGAGCGAATATACCTGCAGCAAGAAAAGAGGGAAGGGAGATCCACCCTGTTACAACCCGCATTAAGTTACCTCTGAAAAGCATCAACCAGATGCAGGTTGCACTGGGCCAGGCTCTACAGAAGGCCACGGTAAAAGATTGCCCATTCCCTGCAGATCTTGTACATTAAACAGAAAAGAACAAGGGGAAAAGAGAGCGGGAGAGCTTGGGTGTAGTGCTCAGCCCACAGATCTCTCCATCCTCCCCTATCAATGTTGGAGTTATGAGCTGGAGTCAGCAAACTAGGGGCCAGCCCGGTCCCTAGTCTGAGCCGCTTCTAAAACAGTATCGAGTGCTGCAAGTCTTCTTCAGCTCTGCTTACTTGAAAGGAGACTTGAAAAGGAGCTTAAAAGAAAACATACAGGCAACACATGGAAAGATTCCCAAATAAGAAGAGCCACAGGCATGCTGGTGATGAAAGCAGATTACGAATGCATGCACAACAAAGTGTTTGTGATTCAGCATTTCCCTTTATTTAACCTAACAACCTGGACTGAAGTGAGAAGTATTTGTGGCATTTCCCCTCTCCCCTGCAGACGGAGAGGTTTAACAGTTCTCATAACCAGGCCAAATAGATAACTGCAGCTGTTGGTCTGGGACATTAGTAATCCAAGTTAGGAAGTTGTTGCCTTCAGCACCTTGCAGGAGCAAGCTATTTGTCATCTCTGATTTGCAATGTGCAGCACAGTACCAACTTGCTGCTGAGGTATGGGCATGACAATTAATTCAAACCACCGGCTACGGAGGAAATTTTTTTTAAGACACTTTTATTTACGTAATAAAATTAAAAAGGAATTGCAAAAGTGCAAGTCCTCAAGGATTGACTGGGGACCTGACCATACTAACACTCGTACATGTGAATAATCTCAGTGATTCGGCAAGTGCGCTGCCTGAATACCAGATGAGTGAAGAATAGATGCTGATGCTTATAGAAATTAAAAACAGATCTATTAATCAACCAGCTCATCCCTGGAGGCCAATGCAGGATTCTTTCCTATATTCCAGTACATCAACTATTTATATTAGGAATTTAATTTCATTAACAGATTTTAGCAAGAGTGAGTTGGCCCTGCTTTGGCTGCAGAGTTTCTGACTAGGTGGGCAGGATGAGTTTACTGCATGTCTATGTTGTGCCAAGGGTAAATCTGTGCTTTAGAGCTACCGAAGGCTGAAAAATGTAGATTTTAACTTCCCTCTGAGTTTTACCTTCAGATAAATACGAATGTTCAGGATATGCTTTCCTGGATACAAAAAAACTCACTGAACTTATACTGAGTCTGTTGGAAACCTGGATTATAGGGAGTTATCCCAGAAACTCACCCAACCCCACAACAGACTACAAAATTCAGACTTCCACCCTGAACCCAGGTAGAAACTGGGTTGATTCTCTGAAAATTGAGCCTTTGGTTCCTTTCATGGCCAATCTCATCCCAAATTTCCCCATTTCATTGGGCTCAACACAATGCTGTGGATCACCTGGATCCTATTCCATTTGTGGCTGGAGGGTACCAAACCATCAATCTACCTATGATTGTGTGAAGCAAAATATAAAATCTCCAGACAGCAGCTTCTGAGGTATAGAAACGAAGATCTGGACTCTGTCCTGGTGGGAATGTGATGTGGTAAGTCTGTGTAGCAACATTATGATGCTACTGGCATTGGTGTGCACTTCAAAAGTTTCCTCTGGTCAAAAAAGATAAGTAAGTAGTTGACCATAAGTATAGGGTGTATGTGAATGTAAGGGGAGATAATCCAGCTGTCTTCAGACTTTTTCCCAACTTAAACAAGCCTCTGCTTTTCCATGCTTCCCTTCATGCATTTTCATGCATCCTGTTCCCAAGATCCCTAAAGCTCCATAGAATGAGACATGGGTTGGCAACATGTAGAATCACAGAATCAGAATAATTTAATTTGAGGAAAAACCTCTCGACTTCCCAGTCCAATCCTCTGCCCATAAAAGGGCTAATTTCAAAGTCAGATCAGGTTTCTCAAGGTCTTGTCAAATCAAGTTTTAAAAATCACCAAGAACAGAAATGGACCATCTCTCTTGGATGACTTGTTACGGTGCTTAACCACTCTCACAGTAAAGGATTATTTTTCTTTACATACAGCTGGATTTTTTCCTGCTGCAGCTGGTGCCTCTAGACCTTTCCCTGTATACCTCTGCAAGTCATTTGACTTCTCCGTGACTCCTCCTTAATAGCCTCCTCTTCTCCAAGCTAACTGCATCTTGTTCCCTTTGTCTCCTTTTACACGATGTTCTCCAGACCCCTAAGCATCCACTGGACTTGTTCCTGTATGCTGACATTGCTTGTATTGGGGGAAACCAATATGGGGCACACTTTTCCAGATGTGGCCTCAAGAGTGTCAAGTGAGGGCAATAATCAATTCCCTTGACCTTCTGGCTACATTCTTGCCCAATATAATCTTGACCTTCATTGCTGCACAGGTGCACTGCTGATTCATGTCCAAATTGTTGTCTGTAGGGCCTTCCATGTAGAGGCATTACCAAGCCAGTCAGTCCTCAGCCTATCCTGCTCGACTTGGTTATTCTGTCCCAGGTGCAGGACTGTGCATTTTTCTTTGTTGTATCATTTCTCCAGCTCATATCTGCAGTTTGCTGAGGTCCTTCTGTGCTGCTGCTCTCCAGCATTTCAGTTACTCCTCCAAATTTGGTGTCATCCTCAAACCTGCTGAAGGTGCATTCTGGCCCATCATCCAGCTTGTTAAAGAAGACATTAAACAATATTGGCCCTAATATCAACCCCTGACACATGCAACTAGTAACCACTTGCTGGCTAGGCTTCAAACTTTTGACCATTACTCTTTAAGCACGCACAAACTCCACCTGGTTATTAACCCACCTTAGAAGCCACTGACCCAGTTCACAGTTCCCTGGTCTGGATACAAAGATGCTATGGGAGACTGTGTTAAAAGCCTTGATAATGTCCAAAATATACAACACTCGCATCTCTCCACTGTCCATGTAATCAGTTGTCCCATCACAAAAGGCAAACGAGTCAGTCAGGCACAATTTGCCCTCAATAAATTTGCGCTGTCTATTCCCAGTTGCTCCCCTGCCCATCATTTTACCTGGAAATAACCTTTAGAACTACTTGCTCCTTAATATTCCCAGGGGTTGTGAGTAGGCTGACTAGTCAGTAGTTCTCTGGATCCTCCTGCTTGCCCTTTTTAAAGATGAGTGTAACATTTGCCTTTTTCCAGACATAAGGAACCTCCCCAGATGACAGAAAGTGACTCTGCTATGACATCACTCAGCTCCCTCAACACCTTCCATGCATCCCATTCAGTCCAATGGATATGCAAATGTCCACCTTACTTAAATGTTCCTCATCTCTCTCTCTTCCTTGGTCATGGATAGTATTTCCTTCCTCAGACTCTGCCACTAGGAACAGGAACTTGGGTGCCTGGGAGAAAACTTTGCCACAACAAGACTATGAAGGCACTGAGTACCTTCACCTTTTCTATTACCTTTTCCATTAGGCTACTTCTCCTTTTAATGCTAGGCCAGCATTTTCCTGAGTAATCCTTCAGTGTTGACATATCTACAGAAATCCTTCTTGATGCCTTTCACATCCCTTACCAGTTTCAAACGTATCTCAGGTCTAACCTTCTTAAATGAATACTGAATTCCAGGGCTTCCAAAGTCTCCCTTGGTAGCCTGACCTGGCTACCAAACATTTCCTTGTTATGTTTTGGCTCAATCAGAATTTCTCCGTTATACTAAGATGACCTCCCATCTTCCTTGCATTTTTCCGTCTGTTTCCTCTTCTCCAGTGCAGTATGCTCTACAGAAAGAAATCACTATTACTATCCAGGCCCTCTGGACAAAGAAGTGAGAAACTCCTATCAGAGAGGGAAAAAACACAGATCTGGATGGGTTTTGCCAGAGGAGAGACCTCCAGCAAAGGCAGAGCTACTCCAGGGTGCTGTCTCACTGCCCTTTAGCTGACACACGGACTCTGCCTACCTACCAAAATGTGCTGTACTCAGCCACCAAAGTAGGGGAAAACTCTGCAAATTGAGGAACTTCTGCACTGGCCTGCGTCCTGCAGGATGTGGGGAAGCCCTGTGCAAACCAAGGCAGATGGAGAAGGTGGGAAAACCCTGCAGGCTGTCTCCCTGTCCTCATTACGGTCCCTTCCTCTCCACAAACGCTGAGTCACTCTTGCTTTCTCACTGCTTTTATACACATCCTGCTCCTGCAGTCACTTACTCACTTGTGCTACCTCCCACCAGGGCCACCGAGTGCCTCAGCATCTCTGGCAAAGGCAGACCTCCTGGATTTAAAGCAAGTGTTAAAAGCCCCTTGAGAGTTCATTGGCAACCACTAAATCAATCCTCTGGCTTCGATGGGCAGGGAGTGAGAAAAGCTCGTGCCGCTATCTTTCAGCGATACAGGATTCACGCAGCCACCGCCAGCGAAAAAGGACTGCCGTGCCCCACATGCTGATGGGCTGGTGGAAGAGCAATTCGATAGTAAGCATTGATCTCCGTGCTGTGGAAAGGTCACTGACTCCAGAAGCCATTGAACCACAATGAGTTCAGCGATGGAAAACATATTGGGGCACTCCTGAAATACTGTGGTGTCAAGGAGCTGCTGGAAAGGAGTTGTACAAACCAAAGCTTAGAGAAACATGGTACTAAGTAATTTCACCCGTTCTGACCCTCGAACAGTTCCTTTTTCCCCCCATTTTTCATTTTCATGTCAGTTTTCAAGAGGGAAGACCTTTTTCTTTCAGTTCTCCCTCTTTTTCCACATGGGTGGTGGAGCACGTGGCCCACACAGAGATCGTGCCTCCAGCTGTGAGCCAGGACAGCCTCTGCTGAGATTTAACAAGGTTGCTCCACTTCTGTGGCCCACTGTGTCACTGACCTCTGTGTCAAGGCTGCTAATAAGGCCAGAGATGCACCATCTGCAGCAGAGTTTTTGCAGCCATCTGTCTACTGGGAACTGGAATGAGTCCACCAACAGGCCACCAACAGCCGTCCAACAGAAACAACATCCAGTTTTCAATGAGACTGTGCCAAGTTGGCTGTGTCTGAAGTGATCACTTGCATCAAAAAGCTCATGCCATTCATGGCGATGGCTGAGTAGGTGCCACTAAGAAGCAACCATTATTTGAGGGTTTTGAACAGGAAGAGGAGGGTAAATTCATTTCCTCTCTGATATACAGCCCAAAGCTGGGATCACCTCCCTTTTACTCTTCCCCCTTTTCTCTACCATGTTCCTTTCCTTCTTTCTCCTCCACCATTTCTTTCTGCTTCCCATGTATAAACAAATCCTAGCTGGGCAAAATTCTGGGAAAGTTTCCAGATTGTCAGCCTCAGTGAGCCTATTCACCAGAAGTGTTTCACACTCAAGCTGAGGCTGTGTATGCACGCTCCAGATGCCTTTGTCCAGTGGTCTGAATGGGAAATTTCCCGGCCAAAGCTCCCTGAAACGGCTGAGCTCTGGTGAGTGCTCTCCATGGAAGACCAGGCAGCTAGACCACGAGGATTTTCTCCTCTGCACTGTGAGCAAGGAACACTTTGATATGGCTTCTGTCTTTTAGCAACAACAGCTGGAATAATACTGCTGATCACACTTCTAAGCATTCCTCCAGCTGTTGTCTATCAGACTATATAACATCTAGGGCAAAACAAAGTGGGATCCAGGAGATAATGTTGACTTGAATATGATGTTCCTGAGACCGTTAATAGGACAGCACATTCATGTCCAGCAGCTATGCTTAAAATAAAAAGGACACACAGAGTGCTCAGGGCTCAGCCACGGGAATGCTGTGAAGTTTAGAAAACATGAAAACATGATCTACAGAGAAGAAATGAAACAAACTCAGAGCACCAAAGAGAAATTCTAGAGATCACTTGATCATGCTTTACAAATATTTACACAGAGACTTAGGATAAAGAGCCCTTTAATCAAGAAATAGCTGGTCTCAGGATCACTTGGAAATGCATGTCCATCCTTGGCTAGCTCAGAAATGCCCATTCAAGCCTCCCATAAACATTTTCCCCCATTCATGCTGATCATTTTGGGCATAGGCATAACACAAAAGCTGGAATGAGAAATTAAAAAGAGCGTATTTTAAACAGGGAAGGTAATTAACTTTACTGTCCTCAATAACAGTAAATATTGAGGGGCACACTCCTGGAAGAAGATGCATCATGTTATTCCAAATGACTCTGGCACGCTCCAAACTGATTCAACCTCATGTCTGAACTTGGGTTTCAGATCCTGAACTTGATTCTGATAGGAAAGAGAGGGTGAGGCTCGAACACTTGCTCTTTACTCCTCTATCCTAACTTTCCACTTGATCCTGACACCAGTGACACCAGTAAGTCACCTACCAGCGCTGCCCAGTGCTGCCCAGCCTGAGGAAAAGCAGGAGAGGACAAGGACTTGAGCAGATCCAATGATACCCCAGGCACGGAAAAACCTGAGTTCTAGATAAACGTTATTATGATCAGTCTTCAGCTCAGAGCACTTGCCATAATTAACTAGCCACTATGCACTCTCACAGTATCAACAAAAAAAAAGATGCATTTTTGCTCATTTTTTACTCTTTTGTTTCTTTCCTCTGTCAAAGGGCAGAAAAATTTATCTCGATTCACAACTCTCAATTTACGTTTTCCTCCCTACTAAGACAAATCGCTTGACAAAATAAGAGCCTCAGACTGATTCCTTCTCCCGAAAGGGTCACTGCTAATTTCCAGACAGTATATTCTCTGTAGGCGCGCCATTTTAATTTCACGGTTATTCACCTGGTTCTGATTTTCTTTGTTTCATTTAGCTTAGAGTCATGAAGCTCTCAGCATGTTCACCATGGATTTAGGAAAGGTATGAGTCTCATAGTATAAACTCAGACTTTGTTCAGTGTAGTACAGGGGGAGAATCCCTTGCACCCCTGGGGTCCTTCAGCTTATGCAGTCCACCAAAATGTATCTAACAGGGGCATGGGCCAATGTGGCCCTCTGTTCTAGAAAACTTTGCGACGAAACCACTTCAGCTTCTATAAATGACACCATTTAAAGTTGCACCTGACCTTATAGGTGTACAGGAGCTCTCTGCAATGAGATGTACTCAGGAATCCCATACACATCTGAAGCTAGAGGCAGAACATAGCTAAGAGACTGAGGAGTTATGTAGACCATGTGGTTTATCATTCTTACGCTCCTGAAAAGTGCAGTTAGTTCGTCAGGCCAGGTGTTTTCATAAGGCATTGTGGATGTTTCGATGTTATCAAAGACCCAACCGGGAATACCTTGAGGCAATCTGACTGCCAGGAGGCAGTGTGTGCCCACCTCTCTGAAAACAAGGTTTCCTGGGGTATACAAAGGCATCTAAAACAGCACGAAGCTTTTGAAAATGGAACAATGCGACTACATGGGGTCATGGAACTAGTTGCACTGTACTAATTTCTTTGGCACTAAAAGCAAAGAATAATGCCAACTAAGCCACTGCGGTGACTTTTTGCAGGACCCACTCATTACAAAATGGTTCTTCCTCAGACACCAGACACCCAAAGCAGGAGAACAAAACCTCCAGGATCCATGTAGATCAAGTGACAGTTACTTTCCCCAACAAGAAGAGAAGAGAGTGAAAGCCATACCTCCAAACAGAGACATAAATGATAATCAACAGCAAAAGTGTCAGCGAAGATACTCCACAGCCTACAATTAACGTGACAGAAGGGACCAGCACCTTTTCCATGTTCTGAAAGAGAGAAAGAAAAACATTAATACTAAAAAAAATAAAAAAAAGAAGATGCTCAGCAAATGCTGCCAGCTGAATTTCATGGCACGAATTTTCCTCCTAATTGTCTGTGTGTCAACTCACCTGACCTTCACTCTGCACTCTACATACAAATAAACAGGAAAGAAAACCAGGATCTATGTCTGGTTGATCCAGCCTTTATTTGGACCTGATTCTGCCTCCAAACACACCAGTGTTAAGTTTGGATAACTACTGTGATATCCATGGCAAGGAAAGGTGTGCAAAAGGCGTGAGTTGCAAGAGGAGGATCAAGCCTTTCATATCCAGTGTGAAACGTTGAAGATAATTATCGAGGCAATAGAAGAAGGCAGTGTCTACACTAGAACAATTACAAATGACCTCTTCTAGGAATGGTGGTGATGAAGGCTGGAGCATGAAAATAAGGTGAAAATCTTCCACATACTACAAACGTCCATCTAGAAAAGGAGGACATGAAGCAAGTAAAGAAAAAAAAAGACGTATATCCTGCCCAGCGACCCAGCATCCAGTCATACCACTCATCTTCACTACTCTTACACTACTACACAAGACATTTCTTCCTATGCAAGGGTCTTTACTGGAAATGCTGGTGTGTAATGCTTCTCCTTTCCTATCTAAACACAAAAGATCTGCTGATCATCAGCTCTTGAAACGCCAAGAGCAAACACACATGCTATAACCTCTCCTAATCTAGTTCTCTGCATCATTAGGACTAACTGTGTAACTAGCCAACATCCTCCAGACTAATATCACTACACTCCCCCTATTCTAAGCTTATAGTGAGGATCTGGATCCCACTTGGTTTTCCCTGCTGCAGGGTTTTCTTTCCAGCATGTTTTCATTTCCACGTCAGAGATCTCTGCTGGCATGAAAGCAGAGAAAGAGACCCACCATGCAGCAGACACATGAGAACCCTCTATTTAGAGTGATTAGGCAGTATGCAGAGGTGTGGAAGCACAGTTAAGGTTTTCATTAGATTGGCGCAGTACCAACACCTACCGCTACAGCCATGGAGATGAGATGGTTTCTGACATAGCAAGGGCTTAGCAAAGGAAAAAAAAATGCAATTACACATGAATTTGGGAATGGAACAGGCAGTCCCCTAAGGACTTGTCTACATCATTTTGTTGGCAGGCATGAGGCTGCTCAACCTGGACATCCAATCAGTGGGATGTCATAAAGCTGAGGCTACTGCAGCTCTGTTCCAGTCTACTGAGCCTTCTGCAAAGCAAAATATATTGGGCAAGGCTCAGTGCTATGCTTATATGGAGCCTGGTCAGTTCAACACATGGGCAAAGCAAGCAAGTGTCCATTGATTCAAGGCCCACAGCCTGTACAGGTTTACACCACAGAGCCCACCACAAAGAAGAGACAAAAAACTCCAATAAATAGGGATCTGAGCTGAATTGTCTTTGAAGTCTGAAGGCCTTAGGAGGATCACCCTTACTTGCATATTTTGACCAAGGGCACATCTCACATTTTGAATCTCGTTGGGGGGAATCAACGAGGAACAAAACTTTCGCCATACTGTTGTAGTGAACCCCACAGGAGCTATTGGGAAGGCTGGCACAAGAGCTTAAGGGATCTGAGACAAAATTTAGTGACACATTCAGCGGTTTGAATGCCCAACTGGCATATATACCCAAAGGAGTACAGGTTGATTGAGTGATCTTTAATGGATGCAGACCAGCTGCAGACTGGAAGCCAAACTGCACCGCAGTGTGGTGCTACGTCTCTGTAATGTCCCCTCCCTACAGACTATATTAGCTCTGACACCTCACTACCCCAGCATGTGTCTACAGCTCCCTTGAGTCTGCTTTGTGAAACAGGGGGATTGGAACTCTCTAAAACCACAACCACAGATACTACAAAGGGTTTGGATGCTGAGCCTAATTCAACTTGCTGAAATTACGGAAATGGATTTCAGGCGATATCTTAGTCCTTTTAACTACAAGCAATTGTGCAGAAATTGCAAGAACAACACAGCACTGAGCCTCACTAATCCACCCAGCAAGGTCCTGCATCTCCCACACCTAAGTCTTCCCAAAATGCTCCTGGTAAATGCTACAACTCACATATGGATTCTTCCTCTAAACTTCTACAGAGACTTTGATCATTGTTTTTTTTAACATCAACTCGTGTGACTGTATTTCCACCCTGACAATTTACTACCACAAAATATTTGTGTAAGGTTAGAAGCAATTTTCTGGGAACTAGGTAAACAGAACAAAATTTAAATGAAAATATCAACAATTTGATTTGTCTTCCATCAAACAAAATTGAAATTGGACGTAATCCAGGCACTGTGAGTGCTGAAATATCATATCCTGCTCCTTACAAATTGAAATGTGAAAGGGACTTTCTTCTGGGAAGAGAAGCCTATGATTCAGTCAGGCATTGGGATTGCAAGAGAGAGATGCAATCTCCAGTATGAAGCCACAGCTTCTCCTTTTGCCACCTGTGCATTGCTTCCCTCCCTGCAGGACCCAGATGGGCAACAGCCCTGCCGCACCTTAGAGATACATGGTCGTGATAAACGCACTGAGAAGTGTAAGCTCCTCAAACATGGATTGCTCCTTGCTTGCCCACTCCAAGCTCACTCCCAACCTTTTTTCTCTCCCTGCTCCCCCTACGGCAATATGAGTTCACATCACACAAATGGTGCCCTGGGATGAGCATCGATTGTGACATTTGATTTAAGTAGGTCTCATTTCACTGACTTTTCATGGGTAACTGGATAAAAGTGGGGGAGGAGCTCTCTAACGCAAAAAAACCCTGACATAAAACTCACTCCTAAACCATCCAAGAGAAACTGAAGAAACAGGGTTTGGATTCTAAGAGATGAGCAGACTATATCCCTGTATCTCCAACACAGTAACCCTAACTCCCCTCCTTTTCACATCCTCTCTGACTTCCCTCTACCTCCAACAGCTTCAGGTTTTTTCAGCCCCTTCCTGATCCAATTTTCTGCATCACCCATAGTCCTCTTCCAGATCAATGTCACCTAAGTGGGAGGCTGCATGTACTAGACCATCCCTAGGTCAGATGCTTGCTCATTGGCAAGGCATTACACAAATGCTGACCATCCAGCTAGAAGCTGGACTGGTGGGTAATAGCTGGTGTCTATCTGCAGCCCTTCCCGTAGAAAAGAACCTGATCTACACTTCCTTCTTTATCCTTCAGCCAAACTTTCATAAAAACCATGCCCACCGGAAGGACTTTTCCCGAAGAGATGCTATGAAGCTCATCCCTTCTCCCTACGAAGAAGGGATGGGATTTTTATCATGGGGGTGGATAACTATAAAAAAACACTGGCTGCAATAAGAACAGGAGCTCGGTCCTTTGGGAATATGAAGTCCTAAAAGCTTAGGCTCATGTAGCTTAGGATTGTGCTTTCTTTCTTCATTATTAAGGCTTCTCTGTCCTCCCCATCTTCCTTTTCCCCTCTTTCTCCTTCTTCCCTTTGGCAAATGAAGCATTGCTTGGTTTATTTTTTCTGACTAATTAAACCCCCTGACAGAAGGTGGTCGGATGCTGCAGGATCTGAGCCTTGCAAGGGAAATTTCTGTGGGAGGAGGACGAGGGGAAAAAGCAAGGTTGATTTAAAACAAAATAGCGATATCAAGAGAAAAACAGCAAGGCATTCTCAAGGTAAGAGAGAAAGCAGTCCCAGGGGAGTTTCCCAGCACCACAGCCCAGGAGAAAACTGATTGTCTGCAAAAGACAGGCTAGGAACAGAGTCTCTACCTGCTTGGACTGAAGGTGGTCCCAGACAGCCTGTCCTTCACCACCTCCTCATGTCTGCTGATGGGTGCTATCCACAAGCACCCTGCAACACAGATGAAGCCATACCCAGTTGGAGTTGGAAAGAAAACCTGTGCCTGGGTCAAGCAGGAACTGAGCAGGTCATTAGGAGTAGCAAGTCCTGCAATTCTCTCACCAATCAGGACAACAGAGGAGAGAAGCAATAAATGACATCAGCCAGGATGGAACTAACGAGTGCTACTGCCTGGGGCTGCTTGCTGTCCTACCACCTCATGGTTCTGCCTAGCAGGGCAGAAAGACACTTCTCCTTTTCTTTACAATTTCTCTTTGCTTCCTTCTATTTCCTTCTCTTCCTTTCTCCCTATTTTTTTCTCTCATTTGTCTTCTTTCCCCCCTTCTTTTGGCCATATTCTGTAACATACTCTGCCTTTTCTTCTTGCTCTTAAAGTATCTCTCTGTCTCTCCCCCCCTTTACATGCTCTGCATTTCTCTCTTTCCTTCTCTTATTTTCTGCAGAACGCTGTGAAAAGCAACTTCATTCAAGTCATGCTTGTTCCATTACTTTGCTCTGGCTCCAGGGTCAAACAGGCTCAAATTAGAACAAAGTAAAAAATGGTATTTCTTAATACCGTGCAGTTTGCCGGAGACCTTACAAGCAAGCTGTTCTTTCTGCTTTTTTCATTCTTGATACTGACAAAGGCTGAACAAAGTCTTTATAGGTACAACATCATACTAATAAAGTCACTGAATAAATTAAACCATTTATTTTGCTCTTGAATTAAACACATACAAATTTGGAATTCGAGGTGCTGGGCTTTGTTTGTTTTTAGAAATGTGTTTGCTATTCAGAACGGTTGCCTTCAGTCTGACTTCCTGAATATTTGAAATTAAAGACTCCTGAAATCAGAGAATTACAGAAGCACTGTTTGCAAGGGACATCTAGAGCTTTCTAATCCAATTTATAGGTTGGAGCAAGACTATCGCTGTCATCAGGTGAGATTGGCCATGGTTTTCTCTACATGAATCTTGGAAATTCTGAAAATAGAGAGCTCACACCTGTCTGGTGACCATCCCAGGGCCACACCACTCTCCTAGTGATAGCGTTTTTCCTAACGTCGCCCATGAATCTCCAAGCTATAGTTTGTGGTTTTCCCCTTGTTAAATCATCAGGCACAAGAGAGATGAGTTTGTTTTTTCTGTGATTGCCCCTCTGATACCTGTAGGTTGTGATTAGATTGCCCCTTACATTCATCTTTGCATGACCAGGCAAGTCCAGCTCCCCTACCTCTCCTCACAGGTCATGAGCTCAAAGCAGTGAGATTCATTCCACAGTTCTGACAAGGAACTGGACCAGATGGGTGTGATTTACTCCAAGAATTGCTCAGGAACCATCTTACTGTGCCACTAGCCTAAAGGCTTTTCACAATTCTTCAGAAGTTTTTTAAGCCACATTGTATTGATTTTGCTGCTGGTTGGACAATTCTTGTCAAAGCAGAAAGTTAGTTGTTAAATTACTGGAAAATAATGCTTTTACCAGCACTCATAGAAGTGAACAACTTTCTAAACAATGGGGTGTATGTCAGTGCTGTAAGAAAACAACTGAGAAGGGTTAAATGACCAAGATGCGTACGTGCTCTTGTCATCTCTCAAAAAAATCTCGCTTTTTTTAATCCCAATTCAATTAGATATTGGGCTTTTTCTGTATATACATATATACACTGCAGTGGTATGGTAAAGCATCAGCCGTGTACTCTACTCCAGTCCCACCACTGGACAAAAACGACAGCAGCTACACCAAAGGGCAGCAATCCACAGCAATATACAGTATCTTTTAGAGATTTTGGTAACGAGCGATGCTATGACACCTTCACCTGGGTGAGAACTAGGCTCTTGACACAACTCAGCTGACAATGCTGCCACTGATGCTCGTGTCCACCTTCGAAGTCTCTGCAGAGCTAAGAGGACTAAAGCCTTGCACTTGCCCACAGAAGGAACAGATGTGAGGCATGCACACGCAGGGAGAAGACCCACTAAGTAAGCAGGTGCTGTTCATACCCCACTACTCTCTTAACCAACATGCAGTTCTCAACGAACGTAGCACTGACGTCCAGCTGTCTGGTCGTACCAGGGTGTCCTGGGTTCCGCTGGGACAGCGTTCATTTTCACAAGAAGCTTGGAGGGCTGACCCAAACTCACCAGTCAAACAGGATACTCCATACCATATGACATCATGCTCAGTAATTAGGTACGGGAGCTGGTTGGAGGAGGGTGATTTGCTACTTAGGAGCAAGATGAGCATCAGGCGCTGAGAAAATTGCTCTCTGTATATTCTTTTTGTCAGTATTATTGTTGTTATTTTCTTCTCCTTTTGCTGTTCTGTTAAACTGTTTTTATCCCAACACACAAGTTTTGCCTTTTCCTTCCAATTCTCCTCCCCATCCCACCATGGAAAGGGGAGGAGTGAGAGAATGACCACGTGGTTCTTCTTTGCTGTCTGGGACTAAACTACGACACAGGACATGCCTGTTGCTGAGGGCTGGAGTTAAATTTGAGCTGATCAAGGGAAGGCTCAGTTTTCATCTCCTGGAAGACAAATTTCTTCCACTAATTGCAAGACAGGGAGAGAGGAAGAGCAGGACACAAGCTCTTTTTAGTGGACCCCAAAACATGGGCAGCAACAGGGATTTAGTGAAGACAGGACTAGGCCATGGCTGAAAGGAGATTTTTGGTGGGTCAGCATTATCAGAGTGACTACAGGGTTCACTCAACTCAAAGCAGAGGAGCAGTGAGGAGGCACCAAAACATTTTTCATAGAATCATACAATGGTTTGGGCTGGAAGGGACCTTTTCCAACCCCCTTGACATGGCCTGGGACATCTTCCATGAGATCAGGTTGCCCAAATCCCCATCCAGCTTGACTTAGAACACTTCCAATGATGGGGCAGCCACCACTTCTTGGGCAACCTGGTCCAGTGTTTCACTACCCTTACTGTGAAAAATTTCTTCCTCACATCCAATTTAAATCTACGCTCTTTCAGTTAAAAACCATTGTCCCTTGTCCTGTCACCACAAGCCCTGGTGTTGTGGATCAGACTCCACACAGAACCTAAATACTGTGTAGCTGCTTGTTCACTCTTCCCGCAACAGGATGGGTGGGGAGAATCAGAAGGGTAGAAGTTCAAAAGCTTGTGGGTCGAGATAAAAAGAGTTTAATAATTAAAAAAAAAACCCGAGAGAAAAAAACTAATAAAGAGAGAGGGAAATAAAGAAAACCCAAGAAAAACAAGTGATGCAAAAGAAAACAATTGCTCACCACCAGCCAACTGATGCCCAGCCAGTCCCTGAACAATGGCAGCCCCCATCAACCTCCGACCCTTCAGTTTCATAGCCAATCATGACGTTGTGTGGTATGGCATATTGCTTTGATGAGCTGGGGTCAGCTGTCCCAGCTGTGTCCCCTCCCAACTTCTTCTGCATCCTCAGCCCTCTTGCTGGTGGGGCGGTCTGAGGAGCAGAAAAGGCCTTGATGCTGTGTAAGCACTGTTCAGCAACAACTCAAACATCATTGTGTTATCAACACTGTTATCAGCACAAATCCAAAACATAGAACCAGACAAGCTACAATGGAGAAATTTAACTCTATCCCAAACAAAACCTGTTAAAAAGTCTTTCTCCATCTTTCTTATAACACTTTGTATATAGAAAGACCACAACAAAGTCTCCCCTGAGCTTTCTCTTCTCCATCTTCTAACTGCTGAGGAGGGCTTTGAGATCCCTGCACCAAGATCACCTAGTGGCATCATTAATAAATAATCTTTTCACACCTTCTTTCTGGAACAACTCAGCATCCTCCCCAGCTCAGCCCATGTCATTGCAAGACAGGCACAGAGGATTGCTACCTCTTTTTGCTTCCTTTTTATCATAACTACAGGCTTTTCATGTCAAAGCTAATAGGCACCCATTACTAGGAACGCATTTGTTGAGCTGAGGGCTCCTTTTATGTAATTTGGCCAGTCTAACAGGCAATTCTGTGTAATTACAGTACACAAAAATCACCCAGAGAGACATCTTAACGTGCTACTATTTATTAACAATTGCTAACTCTTCACTCGATATTGAGTCTGCTCTCAAGATACAACATGGCAATCTGTTTAGTAAACAGCCTTGATGAAGCTCTCAGGGCAGAGGAGTGGTCACGCAGCCACTCGTTAATAGGAACTGTCAGGATAATTTCCTTCAGGCTGGCGGGGAATTACAGGAGTTAACAGTACGCATTATCTACCTGCCAGTCCTCAACACCATGGTCAGCTTGCTGCCACTCTTTGAACCACCAGACCGCACTCTCAGTGCCTCAATTTCCAGTCCTGATATCAGGGAGGCATGGATCAGGCTCATATTAACTCTAAGGACAACTTTCGTCATGCCTAGCCAGCTGTTCCCAAACATTTTCACTATCATTATTTAAAATACACTATGCTTTATCCCTTCCCCACCCCTTTCCCATTGCACTTTGCTTGGCCCGGCTTCTGAAATCACTGCTTAACGGGGTTCTGAATGAGCAGCCGTGAGCCACTTTGCATCCCTCTGCGAGCTGCGGTTTGGGAACCAGTGTGCCGAGCAAGCGGACTGCAAGTGAGAAAAGCAGGGGTCTATTCCCAGCTTGCCCATAGGTCAACTGTGTAAGCGTGGCTCCATCATTTAAGCCAACCTTTTCAGAGTTCTCTCAGCCAATCTGCTTTAGATTGTAAACACTGGCCTTAACTTCTCGGTGGCCTATTTTGACTCCCTGGAAATCGAAGAGAATAATACTGCCCTCCATCTTTCTTCCAAAGATTAATTCAGCTGAGATTTCTGATATGTCAAGACAATCAAGCACCAGCAACTCATTCTCTGCTGTGCAATATTAACATGGGGAGGTATAGAGGAGAAAGCTTTTGACTTAACTGTTTCTGAGCTGGCCAGGTGGAGTATCTGGTTTTTAAATCTTTTCTTTTCATGCATATGGTAAGACTTGTACTGTTCCAGCCTTTCCCTTTAGAGCATGTTGAAGAGAAAATAAAGCCATTTTCCACAATAAAGCTGGTAATAATTAAAATGGCCTATTCCTCTAAGGGTACATGCTCTTCCCTTCTGAGACAAGAGAGGCAGAAGTGAACTTTAATCAGATTGTGCAGTACCACTGTCACAGGCGCTGAGGTAAGCAGCAAACCTCTATCTCGCCGTGTCAGTTCTAGAAAATAAAATGGTCCAGGACCCACTCCATTGCCATGAGATTAAACCATACAGACAATATTTATACAAACTCACCATTCAAAACAGAGGAATCTTGTTCACACTGCTTAGTGGAACATTCATGGACAATGCCATCCCCTGGACCATGGCTGGACATTGCCAGTTGGCACAAGCCAAGACACAGACAAGGAGCATTACAATTAAACAGTAGGGACAATTACAGGACAGTGCTAGAGCCTTTGCCATGGAATTCATTATCAGTATTCCTATTATTATTATTACTAGCATTATTTTATATTATGGACATATCACAGAATCACAGAATCACAGAATGGTAAGGGTTGGAAGGGACCTCTGAGGGTCATCTAGTCCAACCCTTCTGCTGAAGCAGGGTCACCTACAGCAGGCTGTAGAGGACCTTGTCTAGGTGGGTCTTGAATATCTCCAGAGAAGGAGACTCCACAACCTCCCTGGGCAGCCTGTTCCAGTGCTCCGTCACCCTCAGAGGGAAGAAGTTCTTCCTCATGTTCAGCTGGAGCTTCCTCTGCTTCAGTTTGTG
>Ga0065711_1002446_pt1 | contig 58469 bp, 27 predicted proteins | sample Hoacrofraction12_FD_59098 | JGI IMG/M metagenome (GOLD analysis project Ga0065711, IMG submission 59098) | Hoatzin crop microbial communities from Cojedes, Venezuela - Epithelial fraction 12 v2 (version 2) | ecosystem: Host-associated > Birds > Digestive system > Esophagus > Crop | place... | reverse complement strand
CTGGACAAGATCCTGTGCAGCCTACTGTAGGTGACCCTGCTTCGGCAGGGGGGTTGGACTAGATGACCCACAGAGGTCCCTTCCAACCCCTACTATTCTGTGATTCTGTGATATGGTAAATTATTTGTTTCCACAACATCTGGCTCAAATTATGGATTCATTTTATTATTGGAATGAAATGTGCATTATATCCCATGTAAGAAAATGGTTTTCATTAGTACTGCCTACCACTGCACCCCATGCAGGAAAATAATTTTCATCAGTACTGCCTATCACTGTTAAAGTCATTTAGGATTTGGCATTCATGTGTAAGCCAACTTCCCATGAGTAGATGATCCTGAATCCATTTCCGATGCCAAACAATTTGTCAGACTGTATAAAGTCAAGCACTACAGAAAGGAATACAATTTGGAGAGCATTTCAACATCATCAAACTATCCAAGTCAGTAATTACTTCCAGAAGGATAAGAAAGGTGAGAATGACTGACTCCATTTGAAATAAGGACACAAGGTGCTCTGAAAATAATTTAGAAGAAAGTTTCTTAGCATAAAACTGTTCTAGAAAATACAGCAGAAACTAGAACAAAATCAAGGAAATAACATCTGCATTTTAATCCTGAACAAAACAGTTAACAGTCTGGCACTCATACCCTACTATTACAAAGTATGACATCGGTTCTTAGTAATGATAAAGACCTTGGGCTGAAAGAACAAGAATGTTCCTTCATGGCCCCTATACTTCACTTGTTCGGCATACTGACTCATAGTCGGATGCTGTTTCCTCTGAAATATAGAGCCAAGTATTACAAAGACTAACCCAGCCATGTTTTCAGTCTCAATTGAGAGGAACAATGAACTTCTGATATTCTTACATGAAGTAAAAAATTATTCAACCCATATTTGCTAGGTATTTGTCTCCTCTAATGTAAAAGCAAATTAAAAGAAAATACAAAAAAATCCCACTTCTATTTTAAACAAACATTTTAAGTAACACTATGCATGAGTATTATTTATATACAGTAGAGAGAGCATCACATTTGTAAACACACAAGGGAAATCACCAATGCAGTAAATTGTGGAACCACACAAAGTGATGCAAATATCGTACTCCCTCCTGCCCTCTGCCTGATTATTCACCTTCCCTGGAAAATAAGAGACTTGAAATACTTCACACAACCATTTTTGTACACTAAAAACCTAGAACAGACAAGATGTAATACATCGGACATCTGGTAACTCCTGATTATTTAGGAGCGGTTTTGACACATTAGACTATAATGCAGTAATATTTTCATACAGACAAGCAAGCTTATTAATTGAATTTTTCTTCTCATGCCAAAGTCACACACAGTTTATAGCGCTGTGATTTTCAAGGCTCGAATCCTATGTCAAAATAAAGTTCCTCAATGACACCTGGAGCTGTTAGATGATACATGAACAAAAGTCTCAAAGCAATGATGAAGTATAAAGCAAACGTTTTCAAAAACAGAAATACACAAGGAATGTTTTATTTTCCTACAATTTACTGCTTTAAAGTGAGATGTTTCCAAAGTGTCTGAAAACAAATATTTAGAAGCATTCAATCTATGACTGATGTCAGTTTTAGATAAAGAATTGCAAATCTGTAAAATGGAATACTATGTTGCAAACAGTTACAGTTTTTACAAACTAAACCATACCTTTTGCCATGTTACATTCCACGACCTTGAGAATACCATGTTACATATAAATATGTTTAACTTGTAACTAAAATAAGCCATAAATTACAAACTTATAATGTAAAGAGAGATTAATAAATAGTTCTTAGAAAACTGTAAAGCAGAGGCAATTATTAAAATGCTAAGCGTGAATTAGATCTTTAGGCCTAGAATGGCTTTAAATACAAGAACTATCATAATCTGAAGTGTTTAAATATGAAAAGAAACATAAGGTTGTGATTCACTGACCAGAAAATTAGTCACTGAACCACAATATGAACACTTCAACGAAGTGGCTAATTACGTATTTCACATCACTCTGGCTCACCAAAATTAAGCACATGCATTTCAGATTTGATTAATTAGTCTCAAGGGCCAAAAGTATTATAACAAAGAACTGTAAACTCTATCAGCAATAATATATTTAAGAAGCTGATTATGTTTCTGGATATGAGACAAACGAGGGTTTTAAAGCCTTTAAACCTCATCACAATATTCCCCATAATTATTAAAGCCAGCAACTGCGAAATAAACCCCAGTGAATCTGTGAAGCTGTACTACAAGCCATTGCTGTACTAAATCTCAGGCCATCACTGATTATTTCTGATGTCCACAAAAAAGAAAGAGGACAGAACATTACAGAGAAGCAGGGCATGAACTAACCTTGATACTCCGTCACACATAATCTAGATGAATTACCAGCTGTGAAATATTCTTTTTGGTTGTGGTTAAAATAAACAGGGATAGAGCTAGGAATATAATTAATATTTGACTCTACCTTGGATTTAAGAAGATCTAAAAGAGTACAATTAAAGAATACAATTAAACTATAGCAATGGTGGTTAAGAAAAGCATTCTACTGAAATTGGCAGCAACTTCTACATCTCCTGCAATCTAGTTGTGATTTAATGATATTAAAGCACATCTGATATATGGCTTTCCATATATTTCCAGCTTCTGTTAAATGAGAATCTGCAGACCTGTGCTTCTTGAAACAACGAAAAATAATTTATTGATTTTTTTACCAAACATGGGAACCAGAAACATTATTATATAATTAATTTAATTAAAAAACATTTCCATTTTGAAAAGAACCTTGGTACTAGAAAAATGTGTGGAGGCACCAACTCTATGACGCAAAACTGAAGTTCGGCAGCATGGATCTTTAGTGACTTACTCTCAGTGAATGATTCCTCCTAAAAATACTTCAGACATTAAATGCTCAGTTAAAAATAATTTAGTATGGCTTCCTTAAATTCAACAAAAATCAAGTAAGAATACAGTAGACTCCTAAGAAATAATGAATGAGGGTTTTGCTGCAAGAGGATTCACAATTTTTTTCTTATAACCTTTCCTAAAATGTAGTTTGGTCATCAAAAATGTAAATTTCATTGTATTGGGGGGAGTTTTACAGATGGATTTTAGAAATGGTCCTCCTCTGAGCTTTAAAGCATAAAGCTGCTTCTGTTACCATTTATCTAATTTATTTCAAGATGTCTTCAATTACCCACTCTGGCTGCTTCCATTAGGATAATAGCCATATAAGTAATCCAAAGTGCTAAAAGCGGTGTGAACCCTCTAAGAAGGCAGGTTTATTTAGTTACAGCAGCATGAGCTGGAACTTGTCAGGTTCTCACGAACAAGATCAAGCTCTCTTAAAAGACGGCAGCCTCAAATGCAGAGGTCGCTGACTGGACATGCAATTCACAACCTACGTGCTTCCATTACACTTTTTCAGATAAAACGATCTGAAAATTAAGAGTCATAAAGACTCTTTGAATCATTAAATAATTCAGGTTGGAAGGGAGCTCTGGTCCAACCCAAACCCCCCAGTTCAAAGCAGGGCCAACTTTGTCATGGCCTTGATCAGTTTTGAATCTCTGTTCTGATGGGATGCAACCTGTTCCACTGTTTGAGACACCTCATAGTACACGTTTTTTCGGTGAAAATATCTAGTCGGAATTTCCTTTGCTGCAACTTCTGTTCATTGCCTGCTATCTTGTCACTGCACAGAGAGTACAAAGAAACTGGGTTCATCCCTTCTGCCTCCTGGAAGGCAGCTGAGACAGCAGGAATATTCCTGCCACCTCATCCTTCTTTCCTTTGGACTGAAGAAGTTCTTTCCGCCTCTTCACAGGATGTTTTCTGCACAGCTGCTCTCCAGGTCCCACTGTGGCACAGGGCTTTGCTGCTCCAGATGCAGGACTCACATTTGCCCTTGCTGGGCTTCACAAAGTTTCTGCCAGCTCATTTCTCCAGCTTGATGACGTCCCTCTGAGTAGCAGCCCTGTCAGTTAGCCTAGCAGCTGCTCTCCTCAGTTTGGTATCATCTGCAAACTTGCTAGAGGTGCCTTCTGTCTTATAAGTCCTCCCAGCCCTCCCTTGCACCAGAGACAAGCGTGTACATAGCAACCTTTAAAGCTATCACCTGTAATAAAAGGGAACTGAAGGTGACTGGCAGAAGGCAGTAAACAAGGCTTGCCGGGAGATTAGTGACGGTAGTGACCCAAAACCAACACAAACAAGTGAACAACTGCCTGGAGACTAGTACCCAAAGTAACACGAGGAAGTAACCGCCATTAGTAGATGAAAGGGGCTATGACTGAATGAAGTCACCTAAGGTCACATAAGCAACACGCGACAGGGCAACCCATGTAATGTCTAGTTCAGGATGCTGGCTATGTAAAGCCAACACAGAGAAGTAAACTTTGGGAAAGAGTCTCCAAAGGCCCTGGAGACAGAGCTGCCAGTAAACTGAGCCATTGTCCAGAAGTTCTGCAGCCTCTATCCTTATCCCCAGAGCAAGGATGACGTAAGCTATCTGCCATACCCTGAATTTGATCACAGACAGCAGGACTCCAACTTACCAGTGATTTGAGCTAACGTGGGTGTCCTTTTGCCCAGTCAGCACTCAAGATGGGTGCACAGCAACACAACTTCCTTGGTGTGGCCACGACATGAGCTATGGGCAACATCTAACAGTAATGTGCCAAGAATGAGATGTGTGTGTAGTGTGTGCTGTGTGACTTGCTGTTGTTGTTGAAATAGTGGTTTGGTTAGTATTATTTTGTTATTAATTTTATTTAATTTATTTTTTGGTAATTATTTTAATGATTAAATATTTGAATTAAACTAGGGCTCATCTACTTCACTTGCATAACCATACTCATACTGACTAAACAACTGTCACAACACACCATAACAAAGTCTGGCGCACGCTGCATGGGCAGCAGGCACTAAAAGCATGGAGAGCCATATATGAACCCTTGCGTTCCAGTGCCATTGCTGCCCTGAGGCAAATTGCTGCCCTGGGGCAAATTGCTGGAGAATGCAGGAAACATGAAGATGTTTCTGCAACAACATCCAGGTCATTAGCCAATGTGGGGAAAAAACTGAGGCAAAGCAGTCATTAATTTATCTCAGACATTTCTGTATCCTTTTCACCAAGGTCTCCTGCCTCACCGAGCAGCAGGCTTGGCTCCATGGAGGAGGTGAGAGCAGTAGATGTTGCTTAGGTTTCACAAGGTTTTTGGCATGGTCTCCTCTGGTATCCTTCATCCTCAAAGATCAAGCAGGTCTCCTGGGCTCTTCTATCGTTCAGGGCAGTGGTTCCATAGAATCCTACCAAGCAGATCCCCAAATGAGCCAAAATTTTCTCTCCTGAAGTCCAAGGTTGTCATTCTAATGTTCATCTGCATTTCTCTCCGGTTCTTAAACTCCGCCATTTCACGGTTAATGCTCCTAAAGCTGCCATCAACCTTCACTGAAGCACTAACCAGTTCCAAACTGGTCACAAACCCGTCTGTAAGTAACAGATTTAGCAGACTGCCTCCCCTAGTTGGCTCATTGAACACGTGTGTCAAGAAGTTATTTTTGAGACATTCCAAAAATCTCCCAGACTACTTGCACCAAACCATGCTACCCTTCCAGCAGATGATGGAGCACTGTAAGTCCTCTGTAAGTCCCTAACCATAACCTCTGAACTCACTTGTCACTTTTTGCAAAGCAAAGGCTAGGTCATCCTCCCTCCCAGCTAGATTCTGAGACCTGTTGGCAAACATGCTCTTGCCCCACTTTGTCAAGTGGATCCCTTCTCTCCCCAGCATTTTTCATTCCTCCAGGAAGGTCCATAAAAGACAATGCCTCCCCTGCAACATCAGCTGCACAGCCAGGGGCTGTCCTGCATCCAATCCTACCTGACTGGCATGATCACCCAGAATACCTTTCATGCTCTTCCACCCTAGCCGCCAGAGCCCTGTGACATACTCAAGGTCTTCCTCAGCAGTATCACCGGTGCTGGTGGACGAGCAGCAAAGTAATAGCTGAAGTGCCGCAAAAGCCTCAGCAGTCTCTTCTCCACAGCACCTTGGATACAAGCCCCCGATAAGCCATGCTATCAACACTAAAAGGATTTCAACTCATACGATTAGGAAGTCATATAAAAAACCCACACACCAATATTAATGCACTCAGATTAATTACTCCCACAGAAATCAATTCTAGTCTAGGGCCTTATTGACACATCAGCTTTATTCAAGAGCACTTCAAAATTAGCCAACGGATTCAATTTTTTGGCACTTCTCCAGGCTCTGGTCCTTACATTGCTCTGCTCTTCTGAGAACGCAGGGAGAGAATCTCTTCCATCTCTTCCAGGCAGCCTGACAGTATTCCAACACAACGCTTGCATAAAAGGTTTCCTTGAATACATGATAATCATTTAATCAGCATTCTCTATAGCACCACACAATTCTTAGGGGAACGGCCAGCTCAAAGAAACACATTTGTAAATCTATGCTTTAACATACCTGAACACAAGTGAAGCACATACGTCAGCTCTGTTCAAAAGGTACAAGTGCTACCTAGGGATGTTTCTAAAACCTGACTGTATTTTGAGGTGAGACCTGCCCTCCCTCACCCTTGCTGGCATCCATGGGAAGGAAATCCAGGAAGGAAATACAGATGGGTCACAAGTAAGCTGATGGGTTCAGATCATGTCCTTAATCTTGATGATTAAGTGATCCAGATTTTAGGCAAGCTGGACCACCCTCATTGCACAGTCCAGGGGTAGCTGAATGCCCTACAGCACCATCCTTGTGGCTTGGCAAATTATCCTGCAAGGATAAACGGTGGGTATTTCTGCCCAGCTGTCACAATGTTATGTCACATTCATAAAGGTGCACCAAAACCGGGTAAGACTTTCCACAACATAGTATCCTGGACTATGACAAAGTAAAAAAAATAGCTAAATAAAAATTTATGATGATATTTCAGTTGCAGGGGTAGGAGTTTATGTTTAGATTCAATCAGCTTGAGGATGAAGCGATTCAAAACCTGTCAAGTTGTTCCTTTTTCCAGGAAAGGAAAGAAAAGACACTCTGAATTAAACCCAGCCCTGCTGAATCTCATTAATTCATGTTACACTTAATTTTAAGAACAATGCTCTAGATATTGAGCAAAAAAGGTTTATAATTCAGCCAAAATCTTTTAAATGAAAGTTTCTTTATACATTTCACACTCAAACACGTAGTTTCCTGTCCAAATCTGCAAATATTTCAAGAAATAACTTGCCATAAAATTCAAATTAGCAAGATATCAGGACATAGGGGCTATGTTTATGCCAGTAAATTAAACAGTGCCAGGGAATGCACCCAAGCACTAGCAACTGAACATGTACACTATTAAATCACTGAAACAGTCTTTGGAACGGTTTGGACCAAGTTAACTGATTTTCTACCAAATAATATTCACTCACAGTCCAGGAGTTAGCAAAGGACAATTTGGACATGGCCACCCTGCTCTGAAAGGTAAGAAAGCTTAAAGGTATGAGCCCCACACCACTGCCAGCTGGCCTCAGCGCCCAAGAACAGTCCAAGGCACAGTTCATCTACTGCAACAGGCACAGCCAAGGAATATAAACCAGCAGAGCAGTGATGAATGCAGTGTTACCTCACCAGTGCTAAGTGCTTGTGAGTAATTTTTCACATTGTTCAGTATGCTACTCTGGGTAGTCTTAAACAACGATTATCAGTGCGTCCAGGAGTTCTTTGCAGAGACCAGAAAGAAAACAGCTCATGTGATGGAACCTTTAGTAAGATTCCTGGAACTAACAGGACAAATTTACTCTATTTTGGCGCAAGGCATCATGAATTTAGTTTCTGCCAGGTCCATGACTCAGGTCTATCAAAGAAGCAGAAAGTGCACCAAGCACACATGGTCTCTTAAGCAGCCTTCAAGAACTCCCAGCTCAGCAACCAGCATCGCAGAGCCACAGGCTTTTCTTTCCTCTTTTTTTTCTCTCCTCGGCTCCAGCACTTTGATTCAAAGAGTAGAAACAGACAAGGAAAGAAAGAACAAAACCATCACTCCCAGCCAGAAAAATAGAGAATATAATCCAGCTCTCTGAATCAGACATGGGAGCGTGGCATTTTTTGCTTATAGGTCCTGTCTCACTACCCAGGTCTGGGAAGAAGTAAAAACCTTTCCTGCCTCTTCCACAACATGGATCTGCAGCATGGAGAATGCCTGCACATGTTTAAAGGACACAGCTGTTTCACAGGGCAAGAGCACAAGTAGGGAAAGTAAGAAAGAGCAGGAGAAAATTTGCACAGGCATGCGTGCTGGAAGAAGGGAAGATGATTATCTAGGGGAAGGAGTCACAAAACTAAAGCAAAGCTGTCCACTGTTACTGTGTGCAAACAGCTTTCCCACCGGGATACACTGCTGCTGGCTGCATCCTGTGGTTGACTTCATCTGTCCTCTATACCGTCTCAGTGCTTGCACAGACACGACTGCATAAATTACCTTTCCAGATGTTGTAATGTTAAACAAAACTAACATCAGGCATGCAAATGCTGTTTTCTGAGATAGTGTATTTTCCAGAAAAATATCAGCTCAAGATGGGGTGAGGAATTAGCTGAAGAAGGAATAAATGACACATCAAGTTGGTGTTAATGAAGAAGTGAGTATTTTCGCTTCTCACCCTTTAACTGCTCCCTGTATCAGAGCTATCTAAAAAAAGGGTAAAAGCTTCATTTTTGTCTGAAAGATTGCATTTTCAGTACAGTAAGGGAGAAAGAAATTAGGCTGTGAACTGGGAGTGGAAGTTGAGACAAAACCCTGCTTTGAATTAAAACTGTCCACATAAGAAAAAACGTAAAATAGTAATAAATGAGTCTTTATTAGAACAGAGAATAGTTAATAGTGGACGGCCCCAGGCTTTGACAGTTACACTGCTATTGTTAGAACCTACTCTTCAATGATCTTGAAGATTAATTGAACATGGCAAAATTTGCTAACTAATTATTTAGATTCTTTATTAAAATGGGAAGACTTTGAGGCATTTCAGTAGAATTTAATTAAACAAAACCCAGTAAACTCACTGGTAGGTTGGAATTAATAGAATTACTTTCAAGGTGACGCAAATCATGAGAAACCAAACAGGTTTTGCACAGGTTCTGTGTGGCTCCCTGAAAACTCCAGAACTGACTCAGAAAGCACCATGAGAGCATCCGCTCAGTGCCTAGCAACAGTTTGGAAAGCTGAGAAAATGCTTAGTCACATTCAGAAGACAGGACACGGAAGGAGGACATGGAAAGTAAAATTTGCCTTTCCAGTAAAACACTGAATTTGGTTAACATTCTTAAAAGAAACCTTTCAGAGGAGAGCAATAATGATACAAGCATACAAGCAGCATACAAAGGACTGGGATTTTCCAATGACTCTCTCTCATGCAAGACCCCTTCTACTTATCAACGCAGTAAGTCTGGGACCCTGAGCTACCCAGAGCTGCATGGGCACAAACCTTTGTATCCAGTGAGGCAGAGAAGTGCAGTCCCCACTGAAAGCTCCCATATTTGTCCTAAGATGGACAGAGACTAGGTAGTATGGTAAAAGGATAAAGTTTTCTCTGTAAAATAAAAAACAGAATTTCCTGGAGGCATACAACTGTCCAAGTGAGCTTTCTCTGGTGAAGACATCAGGGTCCCCTAGCGCCCTTTCACTATGATGAAGAACAGGGGAAAGAGCGGGGTCACAGAGGCTCAATATCACCCAAGCAACTTCAAAGAACTTCAGGTCTGCTACTCAGCACCACAATCTATGAGGAGACTGCAAGCTACGAGGCAGAACAACCTAGGAGAAACTCCATGACATGATACGATTCCCACTGTCAAGCTGCCTCCTTATCCTGTCTTTTATGATTGTAGGCACAACTCACAAACCTCAAGGTGATGGACTGCATCCTAAATGGGGTCAGAAGAAGCACAGAACAATTAGTGATATTAGTCTGGCACTGCCCTCTGACCAATCCATTAATCTTAGAGGTGGGGCGACACTCAACAAAATTGAAAACCAACTCATTCCAACGGAAAATCCCTCCTATATATAACCAAATTCTGAAACCCATTAATATGAGATATTACTAAACTAAATAGATAGGAGAAGGGGTAATGGCCTCAAGTTGAAAGAGGGTAGATTTAGATTAGCTATAAGGAAGAAATTCTTCACTCTGAGGGTTGTGAGACACTGGAACAGGTTGCCCAGGGAGGTTATGGACGCCCCCTCCCTGCAATTGTTCAAGGCCAGGCTGGATGGTGCTTAGAGCAACCTGGTCTAGTGGAAGGTGTCCCAGGCCACGGCACGGGGGTTGGAACTAGATGATCTACAAGCTCCAACCCAAACCATTTTATGATTCTATTCTATGATTCTAAATAGTTAAGCAAAATTATAAAGAAGACTTACTATTTACATTAATTGAAATATCATTCATAGATGTATTTGTCAGATTAAAGTCACAAGGGCACTAATTCTCATCACTAAAAACAGAAGCTGATTGCCAGCTGGGATTATGAAGGAATTCCCTCTCCTTCCTTTGCCTCACAGGCTACCAGAGTACATCTGGTTGGTGCCGATTATCTTCCTATAAAACATTATAAGAAAGAAAAATTGAATTTATTATCTTTGGAGAAGCCAAATTGGTTGGGTCAATGATCTTCCATTATGGTATGACACCTCTTCTGAGTAGTCCGATACTTCAAACAATGGATAATCACAGATGCTTACATTTGCTCTTCCTCCCACCTCCCCCCAACAGTTCAAAAGGTAAAAGCCATGTCTTCATTTTCACAGATTCCTTGCTGTGTCAGCTATAGACAGTCTGGATACATTTTTCTGGCAGAAACATTGCAAAAATCTATTCCAGGTCAATGACTTCCACTGTCAGGATCATTCAAAGTGTTCAGAAGGCTCAAAAGAGAAAAATAAATCACTAAGTACTGGTATTATGCAAGCTCTCTGAAGAGGTATTGACTGTATTTATTGCAAAGAATTAAGAAGAAGCTTTAATGTCATTCTGTTCATGAAAGTCCTTTCCTTGCAACCGATCTCACACAATAAACCCTGCTACAAAAACTAGCATGTACTTTGACTAGATTAAGGACAAAATGACTGTGTATGTGACTGTGTATATGTAACGCTGTGGGTTATAAACGTGAAGTAATGCCAGTGAAACACATGCATATCTCTGTGTGTACAGGACACCAAGCAGAAGAAAGGCACATGCAGTTTATGCTACGATCACACAGATAATTATGCTTATTAAAGCAATTCTATAAAAAAGATTACACGCAAGTAAGTATGTATGTCATTTCTCCTGTGAAAGAAGGATTCATGAAGTTCCCTTGCCTTGAGTTAGACAGGGTGTGCGACTGCACACTGCCTACACGCTTGTAGCTCAGCTGGGACACTCGCCGCAGGCACGGCAGAAGGTATTTATATAGCAAGGATCTCCCCCCCTGCTCCTACCTCCTGCAGTGACACAGGCCATTAACGGCAGCTCCCCCGGGATCGGTGCACTCGAAGGTCAGCAGCACCGCTCCCTGCGCTGCCAACAGGCAGGAGCTGGCGCCCAGGGCAAGCGAGGGATTCTGCCCCTGAAGGTCGTCTTACGCTGTCTCTGAGGTTCGGGAGCAGTTCGTGTGCAGAGGTGAGCACTGTCTGTCAAAGAGGGTGGAGATGAGGGATTTCTCCATTCCATTTCTAACACAGGTGTAAGGGAGAAAGAGGATCTGACAGAAAACAATTACCCTCTCCACCAAATAAGCAGCAGGCAGGGCCCTTGTGTCATACAGGGAAGGAAAAACAGTCAGCAACGTAAAAATACATCATTCTCTTTCACATCTAAATTCATCAGTACTAGCTCTCGCTTACTTTACAAACAAAAGTTTAAACCTACAGTGAAGGCAAAACATCAAGCAACCTGAAATCTCTATCTCCAAAAACCAGCTATCGGAACCATTTCTGATTTTGAGTAGCTAAATACAGTCGACCAGTGCCAGCGGAGCATCAGACAACTCAGCGGTCCAGGAGCTGACCAGAAGCCAGGCAGGCGCCTGTGCCACACAATGCTTAGCCGTCTTGCCAAGTCTCACTCCCGGCTTACTGCAAACCAGGAAAAAAAAATCATGCATATCTCAACTGGCCTGCATAAAGCAGAAGAGTAGTCTTTTTGATTTTTTTTTCCATGAAGTTATAAATGAAGCAAAAATAGAGGGAGATGCACCAAATTCTACCCATTCCTTTCTTCTAATTAGACATATACATTAGTAAAAGGCTGTTCATATTATAATTCACGTTTAATTTTCTTTTCAATTTAATATTTTTATGAGTTTGTTTATGTAGTCGTGACACTAATGCACTGGGTCATTTTTTCCATGAAAGCTCAACCTCTTAAGCTTACTTACAACGAAAAATGTAGAAGCTCATACACCTCTCCTTGATAAATGAGACCTGTCAGAAGCCAATGATCCCTGTGCACAGGATACACAGTACACTTGACAACGTGAGCTCAACAACAATGAAGAAATACTTTTTACAGTCCACTATTTTATTACAAAAGAGCCTAGATTGCAACCACTCTGACTGTAATTTACTTCCCGAGAGAAGATTCTGGGAGCATTCTGTGTGAAAATCATTTTACGTTTCTTCCTTCCTTGAAACCCATTATTCTTTCATGGAAGTAAGTATTCTATTCTGTAACTTACGAAATAATAATTACAAGAACTAAGCCAGTTCTAAGCTGCATATCATAAGTATGTTTTATGTGAGCACTTTCTTTTTTTCTTTTTTTTTTTTAAGCTAAAACATCAAACACAAAATATACATAGCATTTGTTTTGTGTACTGAAACACAGGAAGACATTATTCTCTGTCATAAGGATTTTATGTTCAAGGGTCCCAACTCTGCAAAAACCTAATAAAGTGCATATTCATTTTTATAGTTAACTCAGTAGGAGCATTCACAGCGTGTGAGTCTTTGCAGAAGTAGTACTGATGTAGCTGAAACTGTAAATGCTACACAAAAATATATTAATCTGTAATTACACTACAATTTCTAATAATTTTTTTCCCTAAATAACCTCTTTCAAATAAAACCTCCCCAAGATTCTCTGCAGAATCCATATCCCAGCATTATTCCTTAATGTTGTGTGGGAACAGCTACGGAATTATAGTGGAAATGTGCACGCCAGCATAAAACAGCACCGTCTGAGGGGGACTGCGTATATTACCCACCACCTGTGTGAAGAAGTCAGCCCTGAACTCACTACTTGACAAATTCAGCTGTATTCACTGGAGAGGATTTTGAGAGAGAAGCAAAAGGTGACTACAGAATGGCTACTGCTTTGCAATAGGCCAAAGCTATTTTTTTGATTTATTTTGTAGACTAAATCTTTGCTGAACTTAACAAGCTATTAAACGGAAAAGCTATGTGGCATGTGGCTGCATAGGTTTTTAAATGGCAGAACAGTTCACTTCTAGGGAAATACTGTCCTTATTAATTTACAAACATTTTACAGCCTTGTATCTACATTAGTTTATAATTTTACTTGCAGCGTATGTTACATTTCTAGCCTAATTATTATCGTTTTATGGATTTTTACAGGGTTGCCTTTCAATGAACTGCAGCACAGGAACAGACAGAAACCCAGAGATGGTGCAGTGACTGGGGTAGCTCCCTGGATTGATACTGGGAGGTTACTCTCCCCAGTTCAGAAGCTGTTAACACTACTGCATCCAGCATCCAGTCCTATCTCCTCCTCTGTGCTGAGGTGCGTCAGCAAGCACTGGAGTGCCCACTGCCTTACTCCTCCGACCCTGGGGCAGTGATGTGACCAGTCTCCCCAGCGGAAGAGCAGGGAGGAGATCAGTGGCAGCCCAGTTTCCATCTGACCAACGCCCATGACCTTTGTCATTCCAGCTAATACAAACAGTCTGAGGTCCAGGGAGATCTAGACCAGTGAAGAGTTGTCTTCTACGTGCAATTTCAGCTTGTTACAGTGGTCGTATTTTAAAAATCTAAGCCAAAACAAAAATCTCTAGTACCACAGCTCACCCCTGTCTTCGGATAAAAGCAGAGAAGGCACAAAGAAGCCAAAAACCTCTGATTCCACCTGGGTATACTGACAGTCCTGTGAAGGAAGCAAGGTAATCTTAAGTATTCAATCACAACTTTTTTTCTTCTAAAATACTCACCTAACTTTCCCTTTGGTGTTTCTGAGAACAGTTGCAGCAAAATTTTGCGTAACGCCAACCAGACTGATGCCATCAACTTCCACAATTTGGTCATTCACTTGGATCCTTTCAGGGGAAAAACACAAATGTATAAATAACTGTGTGAATTCTTGGTGAATTTTCAGCAAAACTTAGCATATAGAGATCCTTTAAATTTGATTTTAAACAAAGTCTTTAAATAAAAAGTCATAAAACAATTGAGATAAATATGAAAAATGCATCATTTCTTGCACACAGACACCTCATAAATCCAGCTTCAAAGTTACCATTACAATTAATAGCACCAATCATCCAGTCACTTTCCTTGTATATAAAGACAGCAACACAAACTCTTGAATTTGTCATATTACTTAAATTAAACGAGATATTTTAACAGCTCTAGTATCATTCTTTCCTAAGCTAATCTTGACAAAGAGCATAAGACATAGCTCTGGTATTTCATGCTAATGGAAAAAAAATGTGATATTTAACTAAAACAACCTGCTCATCTGTGGAGAAAAGAGGTTGTGCATCAGACTTAATTGTGACCTACCCTTTTAAAATATTTCATCTAACTTGCTCCAGAAGGATGAATTCCCAGTGCAAGTGTGATCTTGCTGCACACAATAACAAGGCCTTGGACTGTTTGAACGAGGACTCTCTCTTTGAAACCAAACACCTATTTACAGTCGATACCTTGTTTGATGCAGGAATAGAATAAAAGACATGCTGCTTTTGTCTGAAGCAAGCACTGCTATGAAATCCCTAGAGCAGGCATTGGACTCACATGGATCACAAATGCTTGGAAGGAGGACTGCTATACTAAAAAGTCCTCTAGAAATGCATGAAGTCCTATAGTTTCAAAAATTTTAAAAAACACAAAACACAGTCCGAACTACTGAAAGGGAGCAATTTTCAAGTACTTACATAAACGCGGCTGATCCAAACAATACAGTTTACAAGTGAACCAAGAAACAGCTATGAAAAAATCCCATTTTAATTGTATGAAAATATCTAAATTGAGCTATTTTATATCTTAGGATATCTTAGTGATACGACTTCTTTTCAAAGAACAACAGAGGCTGCAAAAGAGGACTGAAGCATTTTGACTTGAATCACTAATTTCTCTGTCAAGTCTGAGGCAACGCTCTGCAGTTCTACATGTGTTCAAGCAGTATCTTCAGTTGGTTGGACTCCACTGATTAGTAAGAAATACAAGATTTATTCTTTAGCAGCCTCACACCACAGAATGTCACTGTATTCTGGGCAGTGTTCTCCCTTCTGTGTATAAGAAACCTTGAAAAAATGATCTTCACAACAGCCTATAAACTCCTATCTTAAAAATCACATCAGGCTTTTTAATCTCAGAATTTTATTTCAGTTTTCATTGAAGCATTTAATAATTACACCAATCACATTAATATTTCTTGTATTTCAATACTGTAAAAATTATTTCTTTTTTTACTTTGGCAAACACGAGGTGCAGTCAGATGGCCACAGGAGTTCCAAGAAAAGACGTTTAAAAAGTTGGTGCCCACTGCCTGGGAAGCTGTCACCCTCTTGGCTGAAAACTAAATGGTGGAAGATGAGATTCCTTTCCAATGGCAGTTTAGCTGCAACACTTTACATACTTCGCTATGCGGTGGACTAGCAGTGTTCATATAGGTGTACAGGTATAGTATTTCATGTGATGAAATGTCGTTAGAGAGCTGTTGCCTGCAACTTTGTAAGTGGCTCTATCTTCATCTACTGCAATTTAGTTTGATTTCATTTGTCTTTCAGGCATAGTTCATATCTCCTTTCTCCTTTGTACAGCTCCTGAATTCATTTTCGACTGTTATTTTTATGGCCATTGTTCTCCAAATCTCCTCTTTTTCTATACATACGTGTATTTAAAATATATATAAACATACATACGTATCAAACAACACACAATTACCATAATTGTTATTCAAATCATATAATTACATGTAATGAAAAAAGAAATTTCCTGTCTGTTGCCATGTACATTCTATACTGCCCAGACTAAAACACTCTTACAGCCATATTCTTCCGGCCACCTTCCTCTTCCTCGGGCATCCCCTCTGCAGCCCCACTTTCATCGCAGCTCTGTGCCTGAAGCCTAGCCCTAACCCCCCAGACGAGCCACCACAGGCACCATCTACACCAGCACATTCTCACAGCCACGTTCTCTGGGCAGCCTTCCCTTTAGAGTCCCCTCCCTTAGAAGCTCCAGCCTTCCTCTTTGAAATCTAATTTCAAACATGAACGAAAAATTAGGCTCAGGTTGGTAAAGCCCGAATTAGAGGTTTAGCTGCTTTTATCATTAATGAAGTTGGTAATTCTTCTGACAATTGTTTTGTAATGGTCGTGACTGAAATCTTTGCCTATGTGAAGCAGCACTTCAATGAGGTAGCAACTACAGAAGTGAACCGACTAAAGTTGAACAAATTACTTGCATAATTACTGCTCTGTATGATGAACTAAAAAATTTAACCTGTGCAGAGACAATGTTTAGAGCATTTTTCAAGTTAAGAACTGTGTAATGTTTCAAAACTGTTGTTCTCAATGTTAGCGAAATACTTTAAAATGGGAATGACTCACCACCACAATGATTTGAGAGAAGCAGCTATGAATTCTCGCAGGAAAATATTTTCTTTTTCATATTCAGTCAAATATTTTATATTTTACACACTATTAATAATCTCTTATTACTTATCAACCTGCTTGCCTTTGGATTCATCTCGAAGTATCCCCCTTGGTTAAATACTGCCACAGAACGTCTTTTGATATGACAACCGAACACTACCTGCTTGTTTACATCAACGCAAATCAAGCCAGCAGTGCTCAACCACTGAGAAACCCCTTTATACAGATTTTGGGTTTCCATGGGAGGCAAGTAATTCATATCATGATTTGATGGGTCTTTCAATAAAAGATGGGAGTTATCCTACAGATATTGTAATGTTTTAAATTGTAGTTTCAAAAGAGCCTTCTTGAAGATTGTTATGTGGTTATTCAGAATACCTAAAGCAACTGCTGAAATATAGTTTTAATTTCTGCTGGGAGACTTTGTTTTGCTATCAGTGTTAATGATTAACTAGGCTCTTCACAAAGATGAAGTCAACTGGACCCTTTACAGTTGATGCACTTTATTACAGAACCGTCTGCTCCTGACTGAGAGGATTACATATCCCTTTCCCAAGTGAATGATCAGTCAGGCTCTCACAGAGAAAATCAGAGGGCTATTTCTCAGCTGACTGAACATTCAGGCAGTTGAAAACCAACACAAATATTAGAATAGTCAAAGAAAGATATTATTTTTTCTCAGCTGACAAGCTCCTTTCAGATGCCATCTAGGGAAATGAAAGAAGAGACTTGTAATTGAACATTAACTTCTGTAGCCCACTCAAACAGATGAATAATGAGAGGAACAGAAAATACAGATCATCATAGAGCAGTAGTGAGCAACTCCAATTTTCAACCAGACAATTTCACACAGAATGTCAGTCGTGAGCCTAATGCCTTCTGGTTGAGCTCAAGCATACTTTTAAGAAAAATTAATTAATTCACTGATTAAAATTAATTAATATCACTTAAATTTGAAGTAATGAATGAAGTAACGAAATCTTGACATGTCAGCTTCTTCACTTCCCTTCATAATTTTTAAGCCTATGACATATCAGTACTTGGCCTTCAACCTGGCATCTCATTGCCGAGCTCTGTAAAGACACCTGCAAGCCCAATCTGGAAGACGGTACACTTCAGTAGTTTTAGAGCAATGTTACTAAACTCTGCAACCTCCTGCCTTGTAGGGCCTTCAGATTTAATTTGTGTGGGGTTTCCTCAGCAGAACCACCTTTTGCCCGGCTGAAAAGTTACAAGTGTTCATCAATAAGGAACACGTTACCACAATACATTTGTTAGAAGACAGTATCAACTTTTTAGAGTTTATTCTTACCCTATTTACCTGTGTTCGTGTTTGACATTATTTTGTAAGTAATCACCAATGGTTAAAAACAGAAGTAGAGAATGCATATAACCAGACTTAACTGCTAATGTATCAGATAATTAGTATTTTACTTGCATGCAAATTTACAAAGGGTATGCACTGGGACAAAACAACAAATTATATAGTTTGGAAGATGTTTAAGAATACTTTTCATTATTAAATGATTACATAGTAAAGTGTTTTTCTAATTTTTAATGAGAAACATTGGTCTGATTGTGGCAGGTATTGTGTAATACACAGATAACTCTGTCCCGTATGATAGGAAATACGGTATGTTCAAAAGAAATTCTTTAACCTGCACATACCAAGTAAGCAATTCTAGAAGCAATCAGGTTTTATATGAGCATCATATAAGACTGCAAACACCAATTCATCTCTTTAATGGGCAAGATTTATGGTACAGCTTCCCAATCCAACTGATTAACGTACTTCCAGTGCTGTAGGGGTGAAAGCTGGACTCTGGAGCAGAAGACTACGCATAGTAAGACATACAAAGTAACAGCCTATGTTAGTAAACTTGAAAGAAGGTTATTTAGCAAGAGTTTAGGCATTCAGATTCACTAATTATTTTCCTAATCAAATGTTGAGCAGAACTCTTTTTCGTAACTACTAGTTGTTTAAAGCTGGTTTGAAGCCAAAAGAACACGTGGGAGCTCAATGCCTTTAAAATCTAAACTACCTTCAAAAGTGATACATAATTTGGAACCTCCAGCTTTACTCACACTAAAGATTCTGGGTTTTCACGTAGTCAGAACCACGTATCTTTGGCAAATCTGTTCTCCTTAAACAGTTTAAACTCAAGAGACCAAACCGGTGTCTTGTCATAACCACTTCAGGTATCTGGGCCTTACTCAGGAACTCTGAATTTTACAGCTTTGAGTTATCGTGACATACATTAAGCAAACTACTCTCTCCCATGAAAATCACAATTCATAGAAACCATTGCTGGGAAAATTTCTAAACACTGAGTCTAGTTTACCTGCCATCTCTTTCTGCTGCCCCACTTTCTGTTACTGTTTTGACAAATATTCCCAGTTTTTCAAGGCCTGCGTCTGCTCCGACTCCCATTCCAATAATGCTTATGCCAAGTCCATCTTCATCTGTAAAAAAGCAAAGTGAAAGCAAGAACTATTTACATTTGATTTATATAGTTACTTGGTAGATAAACATTTATGCCTTGGTTGCTCTTGATTTTCCATGTCAGTGACATCAATATCCTTTTGCTTCCTTTAAAAAACTTTATTATTCTACCATTTTAACTACACACAAAAAATATCACCTTTGCCCTTATGAGGAGCTCAGGATAACAATCAAGATTTTTACTCTTCCAGTGCAGAATTAAAACATCACATCAAGCACCGTGTAAAAGCATGTGTTAATGGAGTGACACAGAACAGTTCCCTTAGGGAAATACAGAACTGCATGTCTCTGAACTTCTTTAATTCCTTATCAAACAATTCTTGATATCCAAAAAGCCAAGGTGACTACAACAGATTCATGGAAATTCAGGATAGGCTCTATAGGCATGTGTAGACTTCCTCAGATTTGTAGATTATTGCCACAGGAACTGGAAATGGCACACAGACTCCATACCTTTTTCTAGTTCAACTGGGAAGAGCTCCAGCTTTTCCACACGCTTCTCGAGCTCATATTCAGCTGATGCAGCCACTGGGTCAACCTCATCATTTCTCCTGTCATAGTCTTCATTGGAATATGTATTGAAAACCTGTGGAAATAGACCAAAAATCACTCACCTATCTACCCCAAAAAGACTTCCAACATGAAAATAGCTACTGGTTTTATCCTGTGATGTTGCAAGGTTTGAAAAGGCTTTTAAATGACAAATTTCTCCTGTTCATTCAAACTTCAGATTTTTAAATGTGTGCTTTCTCATTTAAGTAAAGCACAAGTATGGTTGCAAAGGTCAACTGAGTATAAATGAGAGACTTTTATTGTTTGTGATTATAAATGCAGAAAGTGATCTTACATGACTAAGTTGGCCTATATATGTCAGTCTTTAAAATACTTAATTCAATTCCTTAATAGTGCACTACTAGTGAAGATTCACAGACAGGAAAAAAACAGAATACATTGAAATGATGATCTGCTTACAGTCTCTGTTTCAGTCTTTTCTCCTAATGAAGTTCCAGTTTGCATTCATCTAACCAAAGCGAGACCTGAAGATAACTAATCTACATTTACACCACCTATGGATACCATTAGAGATTATGCTCCATATTAGCTATTAACTTTTTATACACAGCCATGGATATTTGTTAAACTAACCAGGTTTACAGGTTTATTTCAGCTCTAAAGCAGTAATTTAACATTGACTGCATTAACCTGATTATATTATTTACGCTACTTTCTTTCACACTTTCAACGTGAACATGGCCTTCAGTCAGAGATTACTCAGACCTTCAGGAACTTCAGACGGTCAGGAAAAGCATGCTTTCATATTTTAGAGGTCAGAGTTTGCCAGCCTAATTCAATTAACTGTCCACATACAGCAGTAATGAAAGAACATGTGTTATTAGCGGTAATAATTTTACTGAACTTGTCCCACGCACAGATCATGTTCATTACCTCAAATAAAGGCAAACATTTTCCCATATCTCCTCTTCCTCTTTTACAGGCGCACTACGGAAGATGCAACTATGTAGCCATGTTTTTCTATATCAGTGTTTCTCTTTCAACACAAAACACTGTACCATGCCGTGTAGCTACACGTATATCCAGGTCTCCAGAAGCCTGCCTTCTGACAGCCTTGCCTGGAGGCTCCTTAGCGACTGCCCCCGGAGCGAGCATGCCAGCTTGCTGCCCAGTGCAATGCCAGGAGCTGGGCTCATTTCCACCTTCAGGTTTCACCTGACCAAAAAGCTGTTAGTGCAGGTTAATTTCTTTTAAATAGTAAATACATTAAAATTGCAATAGAAAAATATTATTCAATATTATCGTAAGTATAGTAACTGTCACATGGCTACCACAAAGCTACTGCAAAAAACATCCCAGCTTTATATAAAGTCGTGGTTGAAAGAGAAAAGATGCTGGTCACTCTACAGAAACTTTAACTCCTGTATTTTACATCAAAGTGAAACACTTCATAAATTGCCTCTTCCAAGAAGACTGAGATGATAAATGTTTTACAAGAATCCACAAACCTATCTCACATTGATTTTTAGTGACATTGATGCAAGAAAAAGGCTGCTTTAACTAAATAATGCTCCTAAGAAGCCTTCATAAATATATCCAAAAGCTAAGCAAGTCACATTCGAAATGCTGTCCAATGCTGCTGAACAGTTTATGCTGCTTCAGTACATATAAGATTGGAGAAAAGTTACTGATGAAGAAATAACCATAAAGAAACCTAATAATTTACTTGGTCTCAAATAACTGCAAAATCTACGTGCAAGTTCTGGCCACACAACACACAAATGGAGCAACCATGCAAACAGCCAACCCCTTCAAAATGTAAGTGATTCTCTTCAACTCATTCCTGAAGCTTCTCTTTGGGGACGCAATAACTGCATTTGCATCAGGTATGTTTTAAAGGCCTTGAATGATGTATTGATTTCGGCTCCTGCTGTTAAGCCCATTGGGTGTTTGAACTCCCTGTTAAAATGGAAAACAAAATATGGAGGGTGTCCACACCTACTTAACAGTCTGACAGAGGAGCCCTGAAAACTCTTTTGTTACTCAATGTCTTTCACAGACCTTTTTTACACAAGATAAAAGCCTTCTTCACGTCACATACCCCTGCCTGCTGCTTCTCCGTGGGTCTGAACACTTAAAGACAGGAAAAATCATGAACATGGTTTTCTAGGCCGGCCATATCAAGGTAGAGAACAACCCATAGTTCTAATGATGCTAGCCTGTAAATAGTGAAAAAGAAGCACGTAGGAGACAGAAGCCCATTTATCTTCTGATTGCAAGATGTACGACTCACAACAAACGTCCCTTTCCTGCCACAAGAATCGACCGGAGCAGCCAGAAGAGCCCACTCAGCAGCAAGGAAAAGCCCTGCCCTGCTGCAGGCCAGTGGGGGAGCTCCCCTGGCAGCTGATCTTCTCGTTGGTTTGTTGTCAGAGATGACTGTTCCCACCAAGAGCCCGAAACCGGCCTGCATTCATGCTGATATCAGTCAAAATACGGATCAATCAGTGGAGCTAGACTCAGTTAAAACATTGGTGACCTAAGGTTTGACCACAAACCTTTAGGTCTGAAATGCAGCCGTCTATCAAGGAAAACGGAGCTACAGTCACTAGCTGTTGAAATGTGGTGAGAGAGGCAGCTAGTTATTGCTTGCTGAAGACAAGATTCGATGAGGGTGAGGTACAGGGAAAAACTGTGTCACAAAATGAGTGTATTTATTTCTGGATTCCTTTTCATCATGTTAACTGGCCCCATTCTTTGCCTTTTGTTCAACAGCTGGCATTAGTATATTGTGGCACAGTTTCAGATTTGTTGCAAAGTGTCTGGATACGCTTCAGGATAATTTTCTTTCAAAGCATCAAATCTTATATTGACTTCTTGTTTGGGATGATCTTTCTTGAACCAGATTTGACAGAAGAGATGGTTTCTTGGATCTTGCTCACTGTTTTGGAATATTTAGATTTGCACATGAGAAGGGAACTAAAGATACTGTTGGTGGTGAATACAGTTATCATTACGTGTCCAAATATATCATGTCACTCTTATTGACTACCTTACCTCAGCATTCAGTCTGAGACTATAGGATGACTGATAGCATCGAGGCAAAATAGTTTATGTTTCCTACCTGGTATTAACTCACTGTCTTTTGTACCTTGGTCATACGATCTTGCTCACTGCCTTCAACATGTGTTTTGACTAGGGGAAGAAGGAGGATATTCTTGTATGTCATTTACCTCATTTTGCATGATTACATTTAATGATTGACTGATTCTATGAAACCAATCTCTGGGTGTTAAAATGAAGAGAAGAAAATATGTGCTAGGAAATTTCCTTTCTTTGTTAAACAGTCTATCCACCATAGTAACGACCTGCTTGCTCAGTACAGTCCTGAGAACTGTCAATCAAGACTTTACTTTGCTAAAAATAAAAGAAACAATTCATAACTGTTTCCTCAAAGTATGCTTAACTTGATTTAAGTAGTCGTACTTCACCTAGTCTGTTGCCGCTGTGTTTCCTAGAGCATGTGTGGGATTGCCAACCTACACGAATTCTCCCATTCCCTATGATTTAACAGATTCAGTTTTGCCCTCACACTGGCCAAGTACCAACTACAATAAAGTCTCCTGAGCCATCACTTACAGAAAGCTCTTTTTCGGGAAAATCCAACACATCATCTAAATCTCTGGTTGTACCTCTCCATTAGAAAAAAATAAATATCCACAGAATTCACCTACAATGTTTACAAACATTTACACCAGCACTCATCATCCAGCAACAGAGGAAATGAAAAGCCACCCACAGTGGTGACAAGCCAATGGATACCAAAGCTCAGTGTGTACATGAAAACAAAAAGCCCCCCAAAGAACTGACAGGCTCACTCCAATGCTGCTGTTAAAATAACATACTTCTGTCTTCTCTCAAGTGAAGGATAAAGGGTCATCAGTGATTCATCCAGCACCAAAATAACGACAAACTGTACGATCAAAGAAGCAGGTATTACTGTTAGGCACCCAGGGCGGCACCTGCAGGGACATGATACATACACATACACGACCACTTGTTTCTCTTTCAGAGAGCAGTGACAGAGCACAATCTAGAAAAGACATATCACTAACCATAACAAAATATGTTGAGGACTCTAATCCAGAAAAAGAAACCACATTCCAGTTCTAATACTCCTTTTAATGGATAAGACCAGAAAAACACAGCAGTAGATGGAAACTGATTATTCTTGGAAAAAGGAAAAGTTTTATAAGTTTGGGGCATTTTCTCATAGCTCTCAGCTACTACAGAATCTTCACAGAATTTTGCTGGCAATAATTAGTAGGTAGGGACAACTTTTTTTTTAAGTAAGTCAGAAAGGAGATGAACTATGAAGAACCACATGGGCTACCCTCCCCATGGGCTAGCCAGCTCAGTGTTACATTAACCATGTCATTAGTTTGCACACTATAAACTCCGCAACACAAAAACTGTCTCTTCTGATGTGTTAAGAATGTCCCAGCCATACCGAGTACAGTCTGGGTATGTCTATACTGTCTTTTCAGGTTGTGCAAGGAACAAGATCTGATCTCAGGTCAGCTGCTACTGACTGCCTGGTCATCCACGCTTTTTACCCCTCCAATGACTGGTGCCCACTAAAGGGAACGAACCATGCAAGTATTGCACATTGGTGGAGGGCACTTTCTTGCAATAGCTGCTCTACCACACCTTCAGTTACCCAACTCTCTCCAACACACTCCTAAATAGTCTCTCTTATGCACAACTCTAGATTACACCAAGCCATTCCACGTCAGGGGCCGGAGTCAACGTACGCTGGGGATCACTGTGTAATACCTCTCATGAAACCATGCTTTCCACCCACTGTTGCTGCTGTCATAAATCCTGCTCCTGATGCCTCTGACCCAGTCATCTGGGTGAGGTATTGCCTTGTGGATGGATCATCACGCACAAGAAAATAGAACAAACATTTACAGTGAACATCTGCCCGCAAGTCATGCCTCTGGCATCCATTTTGGGCAGAGGAGCAGGCATCACAGCCACTACTTCACCATAACAATGCCATGTAAGGACCAACAAACTGCTACTTCTCCCCAGTATTTTCTTATTTCTGAAAATTCAAGGTAAACGTTTTGTAATTGTGGTGTGCAAGAGGCCATTTCGAAAGTAACACTAGGCCATGGAGTAATTATTACTACCTATGCTCCTGACCCCATCACTGATGTTACTATACGTGCTGCTGCTGGCCACCAACAAGTTAAGCTTGAGATCATTGGTTAATCTTCAGTATTCTCTAGCTGATGCAGAGTTGTCAATGAGCAGAGAATAGCACCTGCCAGCTAAAGTGACTGGTATGCCTTGTGTGGACAGGAAACAGTGCAAAAACCTCTCCTCCAATCTGCACAACAACCTATCTACCTCCTCTTTTCATCACTATCCTTAGGCAAGAACAACCAAAGACACCTATCAGAGGCACCTCCTGTCCCACACTGTGGAGAACTGAGATTTTCAGGCACGTTTGCAGGCATGAAAATTAGCCTTGGGATGATCCCAAATCCTCTCTTTTTTTCCACACCTAACAAGGCAAAGAGTAAGGCCAGAATTTGGGTTTCCTGAGTTGTGCATGGAGCCATGGTTCCAGAAACAGCAGTCACATACTGTCAAGGTACTGACTGTGGTTTCCCAGAGGAACACGTAAGGCTCATTCCTTTAGCGCGTAATGCTTGTAGATATGGCAAGTTCCATCAGAGTGATAATTGGTATTATCACCCTTCTTGTATGCCATTTTTAAAACTTTAAAAATCTGGAACACATTTGTTCCATGCCTTCTTTGCAGACAGCAGCAGCAATCAAATGGGTCACCATATATCCTGGTGAGAAGCCCTGAGAATGATCAGGTCTTCTTCTGGCCACACATCATTACTGTGCAAACATCCAACACAGGAAGGTCAATAATTACAGAGCCACCTTATATTTTTAGCTTTTATAACCCATTTCCAGGGCATGCTATGTATTTGGTGGGGGACATCCACAGGGGACTTGGCACTGACAGTGTCCACATTTGGAGGGTGCGGATCTTAGAGCACAAACTGTAATCTTTCCTATCACCCATTTTCTTCACCAAGTGAATAAACTTTTTTGTCCTGCATTGAAACTGGGAGAAACCAAAAAAGTGCAAACACTAAAGGGAAGTAATCACCCTCACACTATGGATGCATCCTTTGGCAACCTTAATTACAATGACAGTACCAACAATTTCCTTTGGCTGGTTCTGCCACATGCACTGTGTTGACTTTGGGAAAGATGAAAACTCAGAGGTTGTCTTTAGTGCAGACATTGATGGAAATCACAAATATTTTGTAACAGAAGCATTACTAACAATGCTCACAGTAACAGCTGGAATTTCAGACAAGTTTTGTTATGTTTGTTAGCAAGAATCCAAATAAGGAAACACAGTGGCAAAGTAATTTTGATATAAGACATTCAGAAAAACATTACAAGTTGTGGATGACACCTTCAGTACGGTCTCAGGTCTTTTAGCCTAGAACAGGACGCAATAGCAGCTCCCTACCCTCTGTGAGGAGGAACAGGTATGTTTCCAGGGCAGCTCCCACCTTCTTCAGAGTAGTTTTACAATCAGCTCTTGTTTTGAATAGATGAAAAACTCTCTGGTGGAGAGAGAGGTGAGGAAGAGCCCTAAGGGCACCACAGGAAGAATTAGACATGTTTATGGACACGACACCGACCTACAGCATCGCACTTGAAGCACAAGCAGTTGCGAGGAAAGGAAGCAGGGGAAGCACTGAGGATAACCGCTCTAGCTGTTCTCGAGAAGCTAAACGAGAGGAAAAAAGAAAAATCACAGTTTGACCATTCATTATCTTCAGCTTGAAGGTGTCTCTACAGTACAGCTTCATGGAAGAGAGGAAGCTCTGACAATGCCTGAAACAGGCGACTCGAATTCTCTTTCAGAGAGTCTTTTCTCTGCAGCATGGTGGCTCTGTCAGAGGCAAAAGCAGTGAGTCAATGAAGAGGAGCCACCGCGGGCTCCCTCCAGCTTTCCCAGCTTCACGCTCCCCTGAAGCCTGCGTGGGCACCGGCTGTCACTAACGCGTCAGCAGGGAAGCACCAAGGAGACAAATCTTCCCAAGAAGGAACACAGATGGGAATCAGACAGTTGCAATATCGAAAGAAACTGATCATCTAACACCAAAACCAAGTTTGGGGTTTCCCTCAGAAAGCTCTGCAGGAGAAAGACCTGATTCAAGCAGCCTGAAACTCTGGCAAAAAGAACTGCACAGCAGATTTCCGTTTTGGAAATCCCAGCAGGATCTGGGCTGTAGACTTCTCTGTCCCACAGAGACCTCTTCTGACACACGACAGAGAGCCAGGAGCAACTGCAGCCATGCACAGGCAAACCGTTCAATTTGTTGATACAAACTGGGAAGTACTATCACTAGGTACTGCTGTTCTAGGTAACTAGCACACGTTATCAAGTCTTCTGCCTCCTGGCATAGTCATAAAGACCATACCTAGTAAAACACCACAGTGTCACTGTCCTGCAGCAGCACCAACAGGTCTCAGCTCGGAGCTGTACAGCTCCGTCCACTCCATCTGGCCTACCTACCGGGAGAAGCGCCTGACTGATGCCGACCCCGAGCCGTGTCGCAGCCACGCTGCCTCGTGGGACACACGCGGTGAAACTCATGGGCTCATCACACTCATTCATTAGGCCTGTGACATGAGCATGGCTTTTTTCCCAGTATAAGCAGTTAAACAACCAGGCAGACTTCACTTTTAAGGTCATTTCACAGAAACCCATGTCTTAAATTTCAGTACAGTTTCAGGCCCAAACATGGAACTGAAATTGCTTTGGTGGTATTGATGGATCATCTCCTGGTATCAGCGAGGAGACGACATACCTGCTCACTCTGTTCGATCTCACCACTGCACCCACTACTGTTAAATCAGAAGGTCCCACTGCTTCAGCTCGGAGGGGTTGCAGGGACTGAAAGTAACCCAGCTAAAACACTCGAATCCTTCCAAGAAGGATGCACCAAGGTATAGCGACACATCAAATAGCTCTTGCGCTACAAATCCCTTACCTTGGCATTTTAGACTCTGTGTAGCTCAACATTAACATATTGTTATAAAAATGTGTCCTCCTTGGCACCTTAAATCAAGTAGAAGGTCACATTTTCAGATTACTCTTTCTCTCTGTCATCTCAAATTTTCTGTGTACAAATACAATTTTTACCCTGTCTTTCTGTTACCTTGCTCAGCTTCAGGTGTGACATCTTTAAAATACCTGTTTTCATTAAGTAATTTCCTAGAATGAGTGTAGTTATTTACCCTATCATGTATTATTTATTCAGTTTGTACTTGTTTTATTGCTGGTGTACTAGTTTTGTTACAATTTACACTGCTACTTGTCTACGCAGCAGAAAAATACAAAATCACTGTTGCTGGAAATGAGACGTGTGCCCCATGTGAAATCTTCATGCTGTTACTCTTAATTAAGATAGGTCAGAGTAATTAGCAAGCAAAAATAAGCCCTGGTACTGAAGAGTAAAACCAAAGCTAATACAGATCTGCTCTTACAGAGTAATTTCTAAGAACCAAAAAAAATTTTTCTGATCATTATTTGACTAATCTTGTGTCATTACAGATGAATGTTGTCTCACAAAGGAGCTGGAGATCTCCTGAAAATACTAAGTTTTTATGTTAGTGCTATCTAAAACCTTGTTCCTTGAAGGTAAGTTAAATTTTTACTTAAATAAGTAGAAGATAAGTAAAAATTTTTATAATGGTAACGCTCTCTCAGCTGAACACATCCTGTACTGTGTGTGCTGCTCTAAGGAGGATCGATGGGGAGACAAAAGATGCTCTTTTCTTAGGGTGAGTTTTCCTTACTCTTTATGAAGGGACTCTTTCCCCCCTGAAAATATCCAATATGAGGAAAAAAAAAAAGCTAGCTGTTCAAGTCTTACAAAAACCAGGTAAGTTCTGAGAAATTCCTGTTCTCCAGACACTGGCTCTTGTTTTAACTCCATCAGTGTTAACTGATGTAGACGCTGTCTCCTTCACCGGGACGAACAGACACCCCTCTGACTACACTTGTGCTGTTTTAATGTAACATATTTTTCAAAGTCGCAGCCTCCTTCCTCCATAACAGCGTATATATCACTGACCCAGTCTAAGGCTACTTCGACACAGATAATCTAGAGTTATGTGCTAATTGTACTCGAAGCCACTGCCAAGCAACGCTCCTCTTTCAGAGACTTTGGAACATGAGATCTCTGCAAAGCAACAAGTGCTAGGACAACACTCCAATAATGCATTTAAGAAAAGAAAGCCCTCCAAGATGCCGCCTGCCTCGCCGCTACTGCCAACAGCAGTTCAAAACTAGGGAGAGAGAGAGGGTGTCCTGCAGTTCAAGAATTAGTTAGTCCAAGTGCTTTCAGTGACAGCAAACTCTTGCTGAAATGGAATTTCTTGTAGGCTGTAACTTTGACTAAAATAAACTTTGCAGTGGCAGAATGTAAACTTTCCCTTGCTGCACCCATTTAGGGTCCAAAGCATGCTGGAAACAAGTGGGACTGTAGCCCTGCACCACTGTCTATTCACACTTTTTAAGGGACTTGAGAACAACATAAGCTCCTTTGAAAACAAATTAACACTTTTATACTTAAGAAGCTATACAAAATGCAATGCTGGTCTCACAAACACTGAGGACTCTTTATTCTACAATGCCTAGAGTTCCTGTTCACCATCTTGACCTAACGCACAGTGAAAAAACAAAAACCAGAGACTGAACGGTCTCCCACAGGCGTGAGTCCTCGCAGACTGGGCTTGCCCTCTGCAGCAGCAATCCTACTCACATGAAACTTCAGGAACATCGTGTGATGAGAAACACAGATGTTACAAATAATTTCTTTCATTTCTACACAGGCAACAAACTACGGCCTCTAGGTTGTTGAGGGCTAACCTGCCTCTAAACCAATCCTGGAAAAACTTCAGTTATTCTCCCATGGCAACCCTAAAAAGCCAAACAGTTCACTCATTGGCAAATACCAAATTACTTCAACACAAAAAATATGAGAATATTTCTTTGCTCTTTTTTTATTAAACCAATTTTCCATGCTTTCAGCGTTCAGCCCTTTGCAAAGTATCTGAACATCAGACTTACCTTATGCTGGAAGGCAAGCTAAGTAACTCGGCTCGCTTATTCTGAAAGGGTCACCCTGGTCAGACCTAGAAAGATTCACTGCTATCTAATCACGGCTCACATGGAATTCGCAACTTGCACAGCTATTAGGGTTGCTGTGTCTCAGTTTTGGTTTAGTAAGCCAATAAAACATCCTGGTGCACTGAAACCTGGAGTTGACATAGATAACTGTATAGTCTTATCCAAATATTCCTGGATTTTTTTGCATATAGTGACCAGTTACAATTCTGCGAGGTTTTTTTCTTTCCATCCTTCTTACTATTTTTTTTTGTCATAACCATTATTACAAATGGGAAATTCCAATACTGTCCTGTTTATCTCTTACATTAAGGGTACACACTAAATGATTTTCATTGAACTGTCTTTGATGAGTTTTGCAGACCTGGGTCTAAATCTTCTTGGACAGTGGGTTGGTTTTTGCAGTGCAGCAGCCTGGAAACAAGTGTACAATGGGACAAATAAATGACTAGTGAGGTGACTCCCCTGAGTTTTACTGATCATATATGAATCCCAAGGAGACTTTTTCAGTTTTCTGTACTTCACAGGTATACTTCATATGTAATTCATTCCTCTGCCCTGACCTTGCCTTTTTTTAACCCTACTTTGTATTACTGGGAGTTACTGACAAAAATTTGCTTTGCAATTGTTTAAATCTTCTACTGACTATTTTTGATCAGTAATCCCTAATTTAGAAATAGAGAACAAAAATCAGGAAAAAAAAACCCTTTGAATTTTCACAACAGTAGCTAGGCAACTGGAGGGAAAAGAGCCAAGAGAGAAGCTCCACTGTATCGGACTCCCATAAAGCTCAGGGTTCCTCAGAAGGCTCCTCCTGCCAGACTTCCTTCACAGATGCTGGACAGATTAGAGCTCTAGGTGCAGCAATTTAACACGTTACTGCCTGCAGTAGTGCAGTAGTGACCTTTAAACCTGCATGGCTTTGGCTGACTATAACTGGACTCCTGTTTCAGGGCAAAGTAAAAACATTTGCCTACACCTGGACAGTGTCTCCATCCAGCAGAATGAAGAAGCAGCTGCAAGAGGAGGCCATCGATAGCCACGCTATACAAAAAAATATAAAAAATATAAAAATATCAACAAGAGCATTTAAGATGAAAATTCATTTGCAGTGTGACAGAAGATATACTCTATCACCCTTTTGGCAAGCCCCTCTATTGCCACGGTAACAAACTATAATGTTCAAAAACTCACTGTGCCTTTGAACATGAAAATAAGCATGCAATCGAGGATGTCTGTAGTGAGCCGAGTTTGACAGATTAAGTGTAATACAGTACAGCCTCGAGTCTGGACCTCTGCTGTCTAAACAAGTTCAAACGGACAGGAGAGGAGGAAGCAAAGTTGCAGTTTCTGTCCCTAGATATTTATTCTCAAATCTGCTGCAGCATTTCTTCCAGATCCTTGCATTGCTGCCAATTTACATCGTAACTGAGGGTGCTATTTTTCTTCTGCCTTCAAGAGTGTGACACATGAGCTAGCCAAGAGTAAATGCTGCTTCTGGTACCAATTAGTACAGACTGCCATACAGTAGCAATGTCACCATGAATCAAAACTTTCATGTCGCTTCTCCCAGCAATTTCACTCTCCCCCAGCCTACAAATCAAGATGTCCAAACACAGAGTAAAAATGCCACAAATGTTCTCAAACACCTGAAACAAAATATTGATTCTTCGTAAAACATTCTTACTTCTAAAATAAATCTCAGCAGAGATAAATTGTGTAACCTGCCTATTCACTAAAAATAAACCTACAAAACCAAAATTTCACAAGCAGTTCCTTTTATGCACTTACAGATGTCAGAACTGTTAAGAAAACAACTCAAAGGAAAAAAAAGGGCAAAAAAAAAGTTATCATACGCATTCATTTAGAAGATATGTGGAATAAATTATAAGAGAAAATTCATCCAACTCTAGTTTTATTGTGAACTTATGACATATTTTATAAACTGAAGAAAAATTAATACAATGCTTTTATATAGATATAAATACATATACACTAAAAATGTATTATAAACAGTACACATTCCTATCCATCCCTTTACTTAAGGCAGAGAAGAGAGCAGAAGTGGAAGAAAAGAGGTGGAAACAGTCTGACTTGGTGTCCATTTTTCTCAATATCACATCATCAATACAAATCCTATTCTGCTTTCTTGAGGTGCAAAGTTGCAACTGCCCTGAAGGTTTTTTATGACTCTCTCATACACCTTGTCCCATTCCTACCTGCTACTGCATTTGGTACTAACTGTCAATCTCACCAATACCGCTGCAGATGCAGCAAGGACTGAGTGAGCCAGGGAGAAGGATCTCCAGTGCCAGAAACCAGAAGACTTTACAGCCTTGCCTCAGACCAAGGCACAATAAGCAAACGCACTTCCACACCAGGCCATAATGGGAGCCTTTCTGAACCTCTAAAGCTGTCCCACCATCACCTTTCACAACAACCAAATTGATATTAAAACCTTAAATGAAGAAATGCTTGGATTTTTTTCTTAATGAGAAATTCTTACTTAATGAATTCTTTAACTGAGATTGGATTCCTAAATAAAGATAGTCCCATGGTCTACAATGACTATGGGAAATTTTATTATATTCTAGTAAGAACTATTCTATTAAGAAAAACTCAGACGTGTTAAACTCTTCCTTTGCAGAGTGCCAGCGCACAGACTGTTCATTACTTAAGTACACAGCTTATGAGTTGAAGCATAGCTTAAGTATGACATTAGATATTAGACAGCCCTCCAGCTGGCCTTCTGTACAGGGTAAACAGAATCCCCTAATTTCAGGTGGCACATGTTACAGAGGGTATTTATTTAGCTCCTAGTACAAGCAGATATTTTCTACACTGACTAAAATGCTCGTGATTCTAAGGGATCTAAAGCCTTTGGTAGCCTATTGCTATATTCACATTAACATCACCATGCAGTGATATAAAAGAGACCAATTAATGGGGTGTTGCATTAATCCAGTAGGAGTGTTGTGCTCACTCCCACCAAAACCCAGCCGTTCAGCCTGTTAATGCCATTGCTTGTATATAAAAATGGACAAACAGGCAGAGGCTAAGAGGATTAACGGAAAAGCTTCTGTAATACAGCAAAAGGTTTGCTGTATTTTGTAAACATCTTTCAAACAGAAAGTGCAATGCAGCATTCTCAGTGCCAGATGACTAGTCAATTACTTCATATTGTAGACTTACCAATCCCTTAATTGCACCTGCAGCCAGAATTCATTTTGGCTGACTGCATTTTTTCTAATGACAGTTTCACATTTGCACTGTTTAGCACAATGAATTGCATCCTAGTAAGATGTAAAACTGCCTAGAGTAAGCAAAAGAATGTTTATCCACTAAGCATTCATACTGAGTGTATTACACTACAGTTAATCACACCAATGCTTCAAAAATCAGAGTTTGTATTTCCAGAGGAATTCAGTCTCCCTAATGCCTTCTAATATATTACATGGGGTAACACTGACTCTAACACAAGCCAAGAATACGGGCTCCTTGGTCTGACTGTGTAACTGGTTCAAACACACCAGCTCTAAGTGTAATTTAAAATATGGTATTAATGGAGCAAGAAACAGAAGGTTACAAATATGCGCACACAGTATATCCAAATGAATAGACAAAGAGAAGGAAGGATCATGGGGATAAGCTGGCATTAATGAATAATGCTAGCTCGGGATGAGACTACAGCAGTAATGCCACAAAGTGGGGATTCAACATAAATACATTTAAAGTGACACAACTCAACACTATTTTTGGACATTTTTCAACTTCAGCATTTGCTACATCAGGCACAAAGTCTGATATTACTCCCTTGAAATGAATAGTAAAATTGACTTCATCAACCCCAAGAGGAAGAGATGGGAGTCTATGTTATGACTGTTTTTCACTCCACCCCTCATATTGTGGAAAATCTAAATGAGCACAGAAAATATAATGAGTTTTGCTCACACAAAGTATTTTCACAATGCTAATCTTTGTGCCCAAATTTACTGCATAAATTCAGATTTTATAGATGTTTCCCACATACCAATCTGTGATGGATTTGAAATTCTGGAGAACCCAACGCAAAGCGTAGCACCCAGTACTGCCCGTCCTTAGAAAGCGTTTCTGGAGCTCCATGGAGCCCTGGCTGTGGGCACCCCAGCTTTCAGCACAACTCCCTCATTCTTTCACTAGGTTTCCAACGTCTGTGGCACGGGGTGCCAAAGACACTGAGGTAAGGCTCAGCGACGCTGCTTGCAGGGCTGTTACTGCTGTTCCTCAAAAAAGGAAAGCAGAAAACCTTTGTTGGCCCCACCGATAACATTTCCTTGTGCTGAAGAGTAAACGTGAACTTTCTGCACTGACACCTGACAGAAGAGGACAGTCCCGACTCCTGTCATGCTCCTGTCATTCAACATGCAGAAACACAACTTACGGAAGCTACACGAGTGAACTCTATAATAGAGTGAACTCTATAATAGAGTTCACATCCTTTTTGCTCTCTCTCCCCTAGAAATAAAATGGTTTCAGCCTGGCTGCTGTGGGAAATGGGGAGGATTTAATTGTGCATGTGCAGTTTGGGGTTTGTGGGGTTTTTTTTTCTTCTCAAAGAGTTTTGGTGTATTTTTTTCCCCGCAGGAATATCTTGCTTTACTGTTCTGGGGTTGACCAAGCATCTCCCTGTGCATGTCCTTAATAGCCCCAGCATGCATGGCTACAGAGCGGTAGGTGGGGCACCACGTCCATTCACGTCATTGCTAGCTATGAAGACACACGTGGTTAAATGGGAGCCCACTGCTGTCCCCACCACACCCCAGCAGCGGAGGTGGCCATGGAAGCAGACGTACGGCCAATAAACTCCCAAATCTTTATAGCTGACTTGAGTTCGCTGAGCTTTCTGTCTTCCAGATGCAACTTCTTGACCTGCTTCAGACAGAAATAACTGAAGCTCAAGAGAAATATTCCACCTTTGTGAGAGACACTAAAATACAAGGCTTAGCTTTCTGTCCATGTTTGCCCAGTCGGAGGAGGAGAAGGTGCTGTTTGCCGTGTGCAGAGGCGGAGAACTGTAAAAGCTACAGCAGAAGGTCTCTGTACACTGTGTGAAGGCAGTGAACAGAGCAGGGGCATCTACAAGAACGCTGCTGGGTTACTCCACCAGCCGAAGTGTGCAAAGCACAGCTGGTATCGCTGTCACTCACAGCCACGGCATTCTGGTTACAAACAGCTGCACACTTCTTTTAAAAGCAAAACAGACACCATTTAGCAGAAGCTGGATATACTCCATATAACAAATTAAAACAGGTATAACCTGTGTATGACAGGCCATAAATCCAATACAGTAAAGCCTTTCAATAATCTTAGTGTGATTGTAATGGTTACCCCAGCTTAATACAATGAATAAAGAGAACATACCCAAATATATGTAAAAAATCCTGACATTTAAATATTTTTAAGTCAGCTAGTGTTCACTGTCTAAAGAAATGGACAAGGTTGTGACTCTTGCCAAAATTAAGAGCTGCGAACAAACAACCAGAGGAAGACAGCAAACTAATCTTGCAAAATTTTGCTACAATGCATTTACACACGTAACCTTAGCTATTTTTAAGAATCCCTAAGTAAAAAAAAAAAAAGTATACGACCAAGTTTTTTTAGAAGCACATCTTCTAAAATCCTGCTTTATAGTTATGGTTTCGATAATACCCATCAATTCTGAAAGGCTTCTTTTTTGGGGGCATTACTATTATTCTTCATCAACTATCTGTAGATCAAGCATAAGGAAAAACAGAAAACAATGTGAAGAAATCTTTCCAAGTCCTTCTGCAGTATAACTAACAAAAGTTAGTACTAGCTCAAGAAAACTGCAGGTGATAATATTAACATTCCCTGGGAAACTGCAGGACAGACAGTTAGTACAAAGCGTATGTAACTCCTGGTGCTTTTCACCCCTCAAAAAAAACCAACAGTGAATAAAATCACTGTCTTGGATGACAGAATTAGTTGGATACAGGTAGTGTGGGAAAATAAATATGTGGCTGGACATCAAAACAGTCAAGCTGGTAAAACTTTAATCTTGAAAACGTTAATTTTAACTTTACTGTTATTGATTAAACACTGAGAGATTTTAAAAATACTTTTCAAAGAGCACATTTTGCTTGCAAATAACATATTTGGAAAATAGCATGAAATGACAATTTTTAAAAGCCTTTTCTATTGTACTAGTAAACAGAATAACCACAAACATAATTCTGTCTGTAAGTCAGCTCAAGTTTTAGTTTTCAATTCCTTGCAGTAAAGTAAGAATAGAAGCCACAGTGTTCAAAAGGATGCTATCAACTATTTTAGTCTTTAAGGGAAGAAATGTTTTCACAGCTTATTCAAGAGTAAAACCAATAAAACTGCATGCCAGAAGGTAAAAATTTATCCAAACTTATTGCTCAAGACCAACAGGATTAGCCACAGATCTAAAGCAGCTGCATGAACATGTTCTTGCTGCTCAAGCACAGGAGTCCATCCGCCCTCGGGTGAGAAAGCTGGGCAGAAGAGCCGCACATCGGCTATGCACGTACCCCTCCTAGGTCTGGACCAAATAACGTACAGTTCTGACAGCAGGACTCTGCAAATATAAAATGGATTCCCTCCATTTTTTTTTCGCAGAAAAAGGAAAATCTTGCCTCTACAGAATTCAAGAACTATCCAGAAACATGAGCATCCCCATTGCAAAAGGCACACAGTTACCATGAAAAAGGAGAGCAGCGCACAAAATACTGGGAGGAGGAAAAGGCAGTCAAGTTTTAAATTGCAACTGCAACACAGTTATCATTTTACTCAACTTTTCAAATGACATTTTAACCTGAATGGCTAAATGGTTTTGGTACCACACAGAACATCAACAGGAGGTGGTTGTTACTGAAAATGATGCAGAGAACTGGTAATCTTTACAGTGACAGTTGACAAAATACTGTCTGGCAGTACTTTGAATTAAAAGCAACTTGAATGTATCCTGCATGTTTTTGTCTAATTATCCTGAAAGGTATGAGACATTGCTTCACCGCAAGTTTTAAAAATTATTTTATCTGATCAGGCAGGCCTCATAAAAGCAGCATTAAAGCAATCTTACTTTACCCACCTTTCGCTCTAACGCCTGCCTGTCTTGCCAAAAGGGCAACTGTCATAATCTGCCTTAAATTCAAGCTTTCAAATGGCGAATACACACTGTCTTCCATGTCCTAAACTTAATTTTATTTCTGGCAAATGTGAAGATGTAACTCAACAAAGAAGGCAGAATAAAAATACAAACTGTTACTGTTATGCCTTTATGTTATGACTTCTAGCTAACAAGAGGCAGATTTATGCAAAAGCCATCATGTCTCTTTTTAGGAAAGAATTTGTATTTTATTAACCCAGCAGACTTTTCTGAGCTTTTTCCTAGACAGGTTCTTGAAAACCAGATGCCCAAAATGGGTTCCCTCATGTCACGTATACACAAAATGCAATTTAGATACAAGTTCTTCATACTCAAGCTTTTTCTTTGTTCTACCAAAACTTTATCTCGTGGCTTGTACTGATTTCCGCCAAAACAGATCAGGACAAAAATCCTTCCACTGAGTAGTAAGAACAATCTAAAGGCTGTCACTTTGCTTTCAAAAAATGCTCCATTAACTATGGATTTATGTAGGGAACCAGGTATTAATCAGCAAGAGACTACTGCTACATGATAATCCCCTAGATGAAAATCCCTCCGTGTGCAATGCAAGATAATTGAATCTGGGTTAACCCTCCCTCATGGAAGCTACCTCAACCTGCTGTCTTTCTACTACCGTAAGAGCTTGCCACTGCCAGCTACAACATAATAAATCCTCTGCCCACCATCTCCATGGCACGTTATTAATGCGTATAATCTCCACTGCATGCTGCTGAACAGACCCCCTGCAACTGAGTGATGGCAATACCACACCTCCTCTACGGCTGAAGTCCCTCGTGAGGCTCATGTAACCTTGACAATCCCACGATACAAAACCAAGCTCACATCTACCAATAAAGCCCTCTCAAGTGAAACCACCGTGGTGAGTGTAATGCACCCAGGACAGTCACCGTGTATGGTCCAGAAGCGCTACAAACAACGTGGAAAACTGGAAAAAGCGCTTCTCAAAAAATGGCTATGAAAAACCCAGTATGATACCAGGTACAAAAACCAAGCAAAAATTTTAGTCAACTGTTGTCTTCGCTACTTTCTAATCTATTATTAATAACAAAGTAAAATAAAATACACACCAAGTTAAGGTGAAAGAGAAAGAAGCCTCAAATCTGGCAGCTTGCAGGTATTGATTAATAAAGTGAGAGAAATACTGGCATTGTCCATGGACTCAGTCCCATCTGTCTGTCTTCAGTAAGGTCTTAAATTGTGTTTATCGCAAAAAGAAAATTTGATCTGCTCCAGAGGAAAATGTTTTCTTGCAATGGTCTGCTAAGTGCTGAAAACCCTACAGCATGACTTTGCATTTTTAACATCTTTTTTGACTGCAATTTGGGTATTCAGGTGGGACAAGGTGTCCTAGCTGTTCCGTGATGTGCTTTTGTGAATTGCTCAGGAAGCCACCCAAACTCTGCCTGGCCACACCACAATTGACAGTGAGGAGAGATCCAGTACGTCTATCAAATAAGCACCTGGATTACCAGCTAACAGCAAGACTGAAGGCAGACAGTACAGGGTACACCTTGCACGACAGCTCAGTACCAGAGAAAAGTACAGATCGCAGCTGCAGAGGGCTGTTTTGGCCAGAGGGGATGGAGCAGCTCAATTTGCTGCATGAAGCGTACAATCCGAAAGCCAAAATCACAACTTCAAAAGGACAGCAGTGGGGTCTTTTTTTCTGAGACTTAGAAGTACTTCTAAGAGAAATGAAATAGGAGAAAGATAGAATATAAGTCCATCTAACTTAAGTCTGGCAGATGGAAGTGTTCAGTATTATCTAAGAGCAAAATGACTAAAAGATACAGAAATATATTCATATAAAGCTGCAAACTTATCAATCATATTTTGTACTTTAGGTCTAAATTGTATAGCTCAAATAAAAGCAGTTTTAGAAAAGTATTATATAAATATTAATTTTAAAATATTTTATTAATGACATTCCCTATTACTTAAAATCTAGTCAAGGTGCTACATGCTATCTTACCCATGAAAAGGTACTCATTGGCTACAGAACAGCCCTGGTTTAACTAAGGCACAGCTCAAGTACATACAAAGCCCAAGGACACTCTTCTGCTTGCCTGAGGACCCACCGTCTCCCTTGCTGAAGGAAGGGGCTGGCAGGCTGTGGCAGGGAGAGGAAAGCAAGGCTTCCCAGAAAGCTCGGCTCAGCCGCCGGCTGCCCGCCTCTCCTGCAGGCAGGAGACCACCCCCGGTGCCAACCGCAGGCACAGCGGGAAGGAACACTTCACCTCCCCAACATGTCAAAAATAAAATCAAAATTATGCTTCTGGGCAACTTTAAACAGAAGGCAAACAAATCCATTATATTTATTCAGATAAGTGTCAAAAGGTTAATGCTATTATCCAAGGAGCTCTGTTAATCTGAAATATTATCACGTTTTACGATTGTCGGAGTTTTACATTGTGAAATAAAAGTATTTCAAACACAACATTTGGCACGCAGTGCAATATAAGTAATCCATTACACTTACCACATCTGAAACAAATTTTGTTTGTGCTTAGAACAGGGGAGTGAATGAGACTACCTGGGGAGCTAGATCTCAAAAGGCAGGTAGGTATAAGGGTTCGTCCTGCTCAACCACCGTTCTGGCTGCTAAACCTATCAAGAACAGTTTCAGTGCTAAAGCAGCTGCACGTTATATCATAACCACAGGCATCTGTAATGAAGTGATCAGCACCAATTTCCAACTTAAAAAATACATATATTAGTTTATTTTCCCACAGGATGAAAGAAATGCAGATGAAAAATGTATCATTTCCCTTCTGGTCCTCTGTATTGAACCAAACTGAACACATCAGAAATTTACTGTATTTCATTATGCGTTCATGTCATGGATGAGATCAAAACTGATATTAATTTTTTTTCCGCTAGAAAATCAAATGAACCCAACTGAAAACATTTTTGTAGGTATCCTCTAATAGCTGATGTATAAGAATACCTGTCCAGTATTATATAAGAATACATGCCAGTAGAGTATTATGGCAAAAGAAGCATTTATAACTGTCCAAATATAATTTTTATAATAATTCTACATTAACATACTTATTATTTTAATAACAAATTTACCCATCCATTAAAAGACCTTATTAAAAAGATTTGTTTTCCCAAAACACACTTTCTTCTGTAAATTAAGACAGCACTTTCTACATCAGAAAAGCAATTCTTTCTGTCATGAGACATTCAGCAATTTATTAAAATGTCTGTATTGTCTCCTTATTGCATAAGTATCTTCAAAATATTAAAAAAAAAGCAAATTGACCGTATCACATTTTTTCTTCAAACTCTTTGCAGGATTTAACTGATTTATGTAGAAGCATCTTCATATGGTGGTATAATGGCTGTCAGAAAGCATGCAGCCTAATACAAAAGTATTAAACTTACAGTCAACATTGGAACATTGGAAGTTACTTTAAGTGTCCAACACTCACATTTCAATAGACATATTTTAAGCCAAATTTGGGAAATGAGTGAAAACAGGAAGTTGAGAACAGACCACACATGGTATTTTTACCCTTGAATCCTGATGCAGCCAGTAAACTCAAGAAGTAGATGCTCACCAGTTCTACAAAACTTCTGCAGTAAAATGACACGGGTATAAATTCACACCAGAGTAAGTCTTTGAGTTGACAATGTGTAACTCCATTTAAATTTTTATTAATAAAGAGGTTGATTTTTGTATATATTATCATATTATATTACTATGGCCTACTAACTATTATAATAGCAATAATAATACATGTTATTAGTGTGTATGTTCTCATTATATTATCTGTAAGCAGACAGTGTGAGATACATTCCAGTTATATCATTATTTCCCATTTAGACTAGGGCTAGACTCTAGGAAAAACATATACACATGAACATATATTCACGAACTTTCTTCTATTCAAAGAAATACGGTCCCGTCATACTTCTTTTTATTACTGCTTCCTCACCCTGCTCCTTCACCCAGTAAGAGATGAGCCAAATTATAACACCAGTCAACCTAACAAACAGTAAGCATCATTGGCATATTTTCTTGATGCTATAAGGTCTTGGGGTTGTTCAGCCTGGAGAAGAAAAGGCTCCAGGGAGACCTTACTGCAGCCTTTCAATATATAAAGCAGGCTTGTAAGAAAGATGGAGAGAGACTTTTCACCGGGGCCTGTAATGAAAGGACAAGGGGCAACAGTTTTAAACTGAAAGAGGGTAGATTTAGACTGGACATAAGGAAGAAATTTTTTACAGTGAGGGTGGTGGGACACTGGTTGACCAGAGAAGTTGTGGATGCCCCATCACTGGAAGTCAAGGTCAGGTTGGATGGGGCTTTAAGCAACCTGATCTAGTGAAAGATGTCCCTGCCCATGGCAGGGGAGCTGGGCTAGATGACCTCTAAAGGCCCCTTCCAACCCAAACCATTCTGTGATTCTATGAGTTTGAAAGCTGTGGAGCGGATGAAAGTAGAATTTCAGCAAGAAAACACATAAGCTCCTGTTATTTAGGGCAGATTTAAGTATTTAACTATTTGTGATTTCTATCATGCAAAAAAAGGGGGAGGTTATTTTTGGTGCCTCACCTAATGTCTGAGTATCAGCTGCTGCTGTCCAAGGGGAGGAGACGGTTTCTGGTGCAAGAGTGATACTGCCTGGTGGCAAGCACTGGACAGCTACAGAGCAGACGGATCCTCTTCCAGCTTCACCCACACACATGTACTTACAGACCAACAGGATGCTTTGGTACCTAATTAAGACTACTTAACTCTGTTAAAAAATTACTTGTGTGGGTAGACTAGGCAGTTTGTTTTGTTTGCTTTTAAGCATCAGTAAGTGACACAACTGCTATCTTACCTGTTAGTGCACTGTCTCCTGCTAACCAAGCTCACCCCCAAGCTGTGCCGGGGCAGAAGACCAACCAGTCCTACTGCTGAGGCTCAACCTTTCCTCCTTCCAGCACTGTGGTGAAGGAATGGACTCAGAATCTAACCCTGCCACTACACTTCAGATGTTGTTCTGTATCAGCTGTTAATGCCAAATATCTACCCTTTTCAGAGAGAAGCACACCATTGTCTCACAAGGAACGCATGGGCTCAATAACCCCGAGCCTGCAGAGAAAGTTACCCAGGCAGGCAGGCTGGTGGACATGCATAACAAGACAATTTGATTGTTCTCTGTCATACCTGCTTGCTAGTTCTACTGTGAATTTAAATGAAATCAGATGACATGTGATGGTGAATTTTCCTAAGAGGAAAAATATACCACCTTTACTTCACAAGAACGTGACTTTTTCAAGCCTGTGATGTGACAGCTGGCCAAACACAGTCACAGAATCATGGAATCAAAGAATCATTAAGGTTGGAACAGAACTCTAAGATCATCAAGTCCAACTGTCAACCCACCACCACCATACCTGCTAAACCATGTCCCGAAGTGCCACATCTACATGTCTTTTGCACACCTCCAGGGATGGTGACTCCATCACTCCCCTGGGAATCCTGTTCCAATGCCTGACCACTCTTTCAGGAAAGAAATTTTTCCTACTACCCAATCTAAACCTCCCCTGACACAACTTGAGGCCATTGGCTCTCGTCCTATCACTGGTTACCTGGGAGAAAAGATCAACACCTGCCTCACTACAACCTCCTTTCAGGCAGTTGTAGAGAGCGCTAAGGTCTCCCCTCAGCCTCCTCTTCTCCAGACTAAGCAGCCCCAGTTCCTTCAGCCGCTCCTCATAAGACTTGTTCTCCAGACTCTTCACCAGCCTTGTTGCTCTTCTCTGGACACACTCCAGCACCTCAATGTCTTTCTTGTAGTGAGGGGTCCAAACCTGAACACAGTACTCCAGGTGCAGCCTCACCAGTGCCGAGTACAGGGACACGATCACCTCCCTGCTCCTGCTGGCCACACTATTCCTGACACAAGCCAGGATGCCGTTGGCCTTCTTGGCCACCTGAGCACACTGCTGGCTCTAGCTGAAAAAGGAATTACATCTTTGACTCTGTAAACTCAAGGTGTATCTTTAGCATTTTAAACATCAATGTTTTAAAAGACTCCTTTCTTGACAAATTATTTTCAGAAAAAAAAAAGCATTATTTCAAATCTGATTGCCCTCAAGAGTTTGGCAATCTCCTTTCCCCTGCATGTTCATGACTGTAAGTACTTAAACAGGTAAAATGATATCAGAAAGCCTTAGAAAAAATGTAATATAGTCATTCTATATACATGACTATTTTTGATATATGTTCATCTTTGATAAAAACAAAATTAAAAGTGTTAGACATCCCTGCTACAGAAGTTTTGATGGGAACTATGACTGTCTAAAATGTTCTTTCAACAGAAAGACAGCTGAAGGAAAAAAGGCTATAGAGACAACGGATTTTGCAAGTCACCAAGGCACACTGAGATACTTGGTTTGAAGATACTCATCTACTATGTCCCAGCGTAAACTGAACTACTCCTTAAACTATATACTAACACACACACACAAATCATCTAATACTCCATTTTGAACTATGGGCCCTCCTGAACAGAAAAAAGTCTGTGCAAAGTGAAATCCTTCTAAAGAAATGTAGGCAGCCTGAACATGCAAGCTGTAGGTGAGGTGTCCAGGAAGGAGACACCAGTAGAAGCACAAGGAAAATAATTTATTAGCAGAAACAGCCAAAATCCAAATTTAAATTAAAAGCAAATTGTTGGTGGTGCATATTTAAGTTAAAATATTTATAGGTATCTTGAATCAATATACCCCTGCTGAGAGAAAGCTGACAAACTAGCAGTTATCAAAGAACTCCAGGTTTAGCTGGAGGGGGCCAGAGTGATCTCCAGAGGGTCTCATCAGAGCCCGGATCGGTATGGAGATGGACAAACACAGGTTAGTGGAAATGGATAAAATAGGCGAGAATTCATAGATCTGAAATCTCCATTTGTTGCCTTTTGCTGCTTCTCCATTCCTTTTGCTTACCGTGTAGAAAGTATAAAAAACACTGAAACAAAATGAATGAGACCTCATTAGCCAACCTAGGCAGACCCTTTCAGGAAACAAAATGAATGGAGAATTAAAAATAGATCACTGAGATGGGATACTACCAAGCAACTGGTGTAAAAAAATCCTGTTCAGCCCATGCAGATTTTCCACCATGACAATCCCAGGCCTACGTCTTTTTTGCACATACAAAATCTAAATGAGAACCAGGTATTCGACTGAACATCGCTGAATTACTGCTATTTACAGCCCATGTGGCTCTCAATAGCCGAGTAGAATACAGAAACTAGTCCAAATATAGTAATGAGAGTGTAAGGAGAGATTCAGACTATCACTTTTTTCCCCATCCAAACTACTCTTGTACTGTTGTACTAATGCAAGCACACTGAAACAAGCTCAAACCCCTGAAAACCCACTAACATCACGTAAGTTTAAAAGCACTAAGAGCTGCTTTCCAAACAAGTCACAGAGACATCCCCAACTCATTTCAACACACTCAGTATCAGGCCAATATCCAGTGGCTGAAAATGCCTACCACCCTAGCAGAAAAAAATAGTTCCCATGCAGGAATCACAAGTATTGACTGTACTGGAAAATGCTGAGGCTCTTCCAAAAGTTTATCACCTGCTAAGTCATCAAAACTACCCCAACGGATCCCAGACAAGTCATAGCTGTACCTCTTTTTAGGGAATGTTGCCCCTGAAGTATTACCAGGCTTCGCTGGCTCATGAACTTCCCAATTGCCAATATATGAAATGCAAAGAAAAGCTAATAGGCGACTGATGCTCAGGGAAGGCAAGAACGGTGATATACAAACAGGAGCGGCACAAAGATCTTGACAAACTCCTTTTTGCTCTGTCTTGCTACCTGACCCAAACACGCAAAGGGACCATGACAAATAACATACTCCTGAAACTATTAGCAATTTCTAATTCAGAATTATTTTCTGTATTTTTAACGCACAGAGCAATTAAACAAGGCTATGCCACTGTTCATTCTCTTAGTCAATAAATGAGGGGGAAAAGTTACTCTTTATTACACAGAACCATGTGATTTCCTCACCTAGAGTCTGACACAAGAACATTTCCTTGTCTTCTCTACTTTTCTTTTTTTTAACTCTTCTCTCTCAAACATTTAAGAAGCACAAGTTAATACACATTTTATGCAATTTATAACAGATGCTATTTTTGTTCTTTAGTTATCCAGATTATCTCTTAATTAAATATCTGCATACAGCACCCTGAGAATTGGATTTATATTTTAATCACATATTCCTCTAGTCTGTTACTTTGTTTTTACTTACTCTGGCATGTGGGAATATTGCACATAGCTGTAAAAAAACCTGCACAGCTAAATTCTGTAATGTAGACTTTTGAAACCAGCTAAAGAATGACTTAAATATGAACAGTACTGATTCTCAGAAATAACGAAATGCAAAGCTGTTTTACAAGATCATCATTTAAGTCACTGCATTTGTATATTTTATATATATTATATATGTATTTATACATTTCAGGTGAAACAAACTTAATTTCTCAACTATTTAAACAACAGTATTCTCACAGTCATAACCAGAAACTAATTCCCAAATGTCACTTAGACAGGAAAAGCTTAAATACTGACCAGCAAATAACCCTCATATTCTGAGCCTTGTACTCCCGCTCCTCATTCAAGAACTTTTAGAGAACATGCAAAAACCTAGTGGGTGAGGCAATCCTTCAGTTACAAAGCATCATGCCTCTCCACAGCACACTGAACACTGAGATGATCTCTATTACAACAGCATTCTTCAAAATATATTTCCAGTATCTTACCACTCCATTTTATCCCTATTAACTTTTAAGGAAAACATTTTTTTTAAGACATAATTACACATTTATACATTATAGAAAAGCAACCTCAACATTTCCTCTTACAGACAGGAGATTTATTTAGCCTTCATGTGGGAAGACAATTGAGAACTCCAGTTACCCATCCTGCAACATGCTTCTATAGTGTAAAACACTGGATAAACCTCCCCCAACACACATTTTTATTGAAGAGAAGACGGCTGCAGGATTAAGTTAAAATCGCACTGTCTGTATCCTTTTCTAGGGTATCAAACATTAGCTAATCCTACTATTTCCTACTGCACTGATTAATTTATCTGGTATGTTAAAAATGCCAGCAGATCACCTTTACTCACCAGGGAGGATCCTACAGTAAACTGTGACTCTTTCACACTGTCTACCAATCTTTGACTGTGATTTTATGTTCAGCTGTTAGCTCTTCTATTAAAATCCATGAGATAGAGTATTTATTAAGTGCAAGAAAGAATATGACATTCAACATGCTAAATTTAAAAAATAACCTCCCCCTTCAACAAATGATGTCTTGTAATAAAATGCATACTGAACCTATGTAAATATAAGTTTATTGTATTATAACTGTATTATAGTTCAATTTTATATGCATGTTTATTTTTTGTGCTTTTAGATTTTATATATTTATATATTGTGTATATTTATCATTTCCCTATTTAGATTTTACTGTTAATACACTAGATGTCTATATTAATATAATAAACTTTTAAATATATCATATATAAAATATAACTAACTTTCAAAGTGAATGGAAACTTGGACAAGACACTAATAAATCAGTAACATATCTAACATAAAAGATGTTATACTCCTCCTCAGTGGATTTTCAGGGTGGAGGGGTTTATTTTGGGTTTCTTTTTTTTACTTAAAAAGGGATCATTTGAAGAGTTTCCCATAATGTCCATGGAGAATCCAAGATGGAAGAGAAAGAGCCTCCCAACAAGCATGGTGCCGTGCCGAGAGGACCTTGGCTGGTGTCACCCAGTGCCCCATCCCTCCTACATGCAGGATTACATCCTGATGGCTGAGAGCAGGCGAGGGCGGACCTCGCCACCGTCTTCAGCTGCCTTACGGGAGGGATTAAAGAGCAATCGGAGCTGCCAAGGGAAAGGATGAGAGGCCACAGACACAAGCCTGCACGTAGCAAATTTTAGCTAGAAGTAAGGAAAGATTTCTCCACGTGAGGTTGCTCAAACGCGGAAACAGGCTGTCCAGAAAGACTATGGGAGTCTCTTTGGCTTTGGGGAGATGCAAAATTGGAGCGAGCAGAGCCATGAGCAGCCCGGTCTGCCTCCACCTGCTCTGAGCCGGGGGCTGGACAAGAGGACATCCTCACCTCCCTTTCGAGCTCAGTTGCTCTGTGATACTGTTCCGTGGTTCTGTGGATGGGCACCGGAAAACACGGTATCATTGCATCAGGGAACTGGCATTTAGCTGGACGCGGGTGGTCAAGATTGAGATAAATCCCCAATCGAGAACTTTAAAAGCTTTTTCTGAAGCATTTCCTAAGAGTAAAGTGCCACATCTTGCAATTTTTCACTACCCAGTCAGTCCCTACCTCCTGCAACGCCTCTCTACGGCCCTGCCCCTACCAATTCTTTCCTGCTCCTGAAATCAGGCTGACCAAGTCAGACTCAGCAGGGCTCGAGTCTCTGCCCTGCTGCCTCAGAACACACATGTGTTTTGGCCAGGGCTCTGCAACGGTGGCTTCTCCTGAACTTGATTAGTTTTAACCCCCTAGTGCTGTAACTTCTCTGTTACAACCAGAGAGACTTAGATACACAAGTACCTTAACTGGGGCAACCAGACCCTAAATATACTGGTGCAACTGGGTAAACAATTTTGTACCTTCAACACCGGCAGCCTTTCTGTAAGTAGAAAGTTCACACATTTGTGAAAGGCCACAAGGAAGGGAAAAGTGGCACTGTCTGCACAGTACAGCGTAATTCTCCCTGACAATTTCTCATGAAAGCAAATGTCATTATTACTTCTCATTCAAGAAACTTCATACTTATTCATGTATTTTATGTTCTCTTCCCATTACTGTGCGCCAACTACCATGCATAGTTCTTGCATTATATTCAATGATAAAAAGCATGTCCTAAAGCCACTAAACCTGCACACGTAGCAACAATACTCAATTCTGTGATGAGTGGAACTCATCAACTAGCGCAGAATTTTCCTACTGAAGCCACATATTTTCCACCTGTGAGGTCTCTTAGACAATCCTTTATTGTGATCCTGTATTTTTAATAAAATACAGTGAGGGATTCCTAAGCGCAGAAATGTCATACCTTAGCTGTTTTTAAATGGCATTCTGTAAGACACAAGTAGTTCACGAAACACAAAAGTCAAGCACAACTCTTCAACAGTCTGCACCAGGAAACCCAAACTCTGTCTTAGAAAATAATTGATGATTTATTTCTAAAACATCCGAAGCCCATATAAGAATTCAGCTCCCCATCTTTAAATTCAAGGAGACAGAAACAGGACTAGCTATAAAAAGACAATCTTCTGTGAATTTTGCTTCTGTATTGTTCTTTTTACTGAAAGGTCTATTTAAAAAAGCAGCATTTTGACTACTTTTTAAATTTTTGCATAGAAATTGCTGGAATGAAAATACACTAATTTTAGAGAATGGTATAATTATTTAAATTTAGCTAAAAATGACAATTAAAAAAAGGGGAGGGTGGAATCTTGTATTTAAAAAACCCCACACGTTAGATCTTCATGCAATAAACGTTCAATATTACAGACAGCATATTGTCCAAATGACGAATATAAAAGACTGATTAAACAGCACTAGAAAAATCTGTATTTATATCCAGCAGGTTACTGGGATTTAATCAGGCACATAATAAACAGAAGGCTATCTTTAGTCCAAGGTGAATTCTATGTGTTCAGTGAAAGGCTATGATATATCAGGAAAGGCTTAACCTAGTCTCCCCTGACCTGCTGAGTACCTAAGTGGCTTAGCAACTTAGTTCTTCCCACAAGCGCAGTATTAAATATCATGTCTGTATGTAGTTCTCATTGCACTTCTTTATACACAGGAATCTAAAGATTGCTAATGATCTGTAATCCAGCTAAAAACAGAACGAAGTGGATAATCTCTTTGGGACATACTCTCCTAAACGTTAACAGATGACTAGATTGCAAGAAGATCGAAAGCTCAACGACAGTGAGTGACTAAAGGTATCGTCTGCTTTGCCTTCCTTTCTTAAACACAGGGCAGTGTTACATCGCTTCTAATTAATTAGCACTACCTCTTCACAACAATTTCAAGTAAGAAGTTATCGAAGCTACTAATCATGTTTTGCCAACAAACAGCAGTACTTTCTTGCATTTTTCTTGTTCTTTACACGTCGAGAAGACGAAAGATAAAAAATCAGGACACTGTTATTCTCAATTACCCAGCGCAGGTATTCTCCCACCCCTCACTTCCCCCTGGCTGCTTGGAAGAGCAGAGGTATGTGAGATTGTGGGTGATGGCAGTATTCTTTCTTATCCTCCTGCAGTCTCCTAATCTGCATTTTACATTAGCACTGCTCACAGAAACACTGTGCCTTTTGAAATGTCATCACGGCCAGCTACTACCATCCCTGCTTGACGTCAGAGACAGTGGGGGGTCAAGTGTTTCACATAAATTTTTAAGCTATTTCCAAAAGCATTTATTCTGCATCATCATTGATGCACTTCCTCCAAGAAGAAAAACATGAGCTTTAATCTCTTTCACTGGTTTATTCAGAAAATGGTTCAGAAGCAAAGCAAAATGTTAGCAATACCCTATCCAGATTGAGTAAGATATTTATGGTGGATAGTGGGATAAACAGTGAAAGGCACTTTCCTTGAGAAGTAGAAAGGAAAATGAAAACTATGAAATAAAAACCGGACATTGAATCAAGAGACAGAATAAAACACTATGTTTTTTTTTTTTTTAAAAAGAGATTGAGAATCTTGTATTGGTAATGTAGACAGCACCTGAAAGATACTTGCATCTTGTAGACACACCTCTCTGCTTAAAACATCTAGAAAAGCCCAAAGGCAGCCTTTTCAACCTGCCCACTATTTACATGTATTTCGTTAGGAAGAGTCTTTACGCCACACACACTGGTTAAGTGCCCATACCCACTCCCATGCAGGTCCCCTGAGCCCCTCGGCATGGACCTTCTTCTTCTTGCATCATTACAGCTTTTTCACCTGCTCCTTCTTTGAGCAAAACCTCCTCTTGTGCAGAACCTGCAGAAGCGACTCCTCTGCAGATGCATGGGGAGAGCACAAAGCATTAGGCTCTTCAAAAAACCCAGGTCCTCACACTGTATCTGTCAGTTCTCCCATTTACAGTGTTCCTAGTTATTTTTGCCAAGCTATAAAAGGTATCTATTTCAATTAACTTCTTGTACAAAGGAGCAAGTCAAAGTTTATTGCCTGCCCAAAGTTAATTTCAGAAGAATAAAACAAACCTTTTTCTTCATGGAAAGAAGTATCAACCGTACTACGCCGATACTAAGCAACACAAGTAATCCAGATTATAGTTAATTACAGCTGCTGCTCTGGAGCTTGTGACCACCTGTCCCAGACCCATCGCTAAACCAGAGTGCAGTGGATATTCCCGGGCTGTAATTAAGCTTCTCATCCTTCAGTGGAAGTTTCATATTTTATTCAAAGTTCTCTATACTTACGATGGTTGGTATTCTCTTCCTGCCAAAGTAATAACAGAAGAATAGAGGCTGCGAGTGCCAGGTCTCCTGAAGAACCACCAGAACACTCCACCCTCTAACAAATGGGACTTACTGAACGCAGAAAATCAGACTACCTTTGTTTTTAAAAACTCCTGCCTACTCTAAAATATGGATGTCTTCGTGGCTACCTGACTCACGGGTAGTGCAGGTTTGCTGTTCAAACCAATGCTGAAGTTGCAGGCAGCACTACACCATCACCAGCCCAAGGCAAGGCTGGGAGACAGAAGGCAGAGAGGGGAAGAGATTTGTGAGGTTCTCCCCCCCCCGCCTCCCCAAACACAAGACAGCCAGGAAAGGATGTAGACACACTCAGTGACAGGACAAAGCATCTTTGTGTATAAAGAACAGCATCAGCTAATTTTCAGTGCATGAGTTGATACATGAACTCCTCTTCCTTAAGACAACTCTCAGGTTTTCTTTGTATCCCTCCCTATCCGTACCCCTTTCTGGGCCAGATACATGGAGGCCCTTCCCCTTTCCGTACCTCTCAGCTCTCCAAAACCTCTGCACACACAGGCTGGTGACCTGAGATGCCGCTGTTGATTGCCACACTCACGCCAGAGCTGGGCTGAGATTTGAGGCTGCATCTGTATGAGTATATAACTAACCGTCAGCAATTTAACAGCACGGACGACTGCGTGCCAGTGCCCGCACCTATACACCAGCCCTGTTCAGTTTCATAGGGGAAGTAGAGCTTTGCAGAGAAATGTTTCCACAGACATCAAATAGGCTACGGTCATTTCAAGGGAACAAAGAGATACCAAAAGTCTACTCATGACTTCTTGTAATAAAAAGGGATGGGTCGGACAAAAATTCAAATCAAATACAATTAACTTCCATAAAAGCCAGCACTATAAGATAAAATGAGAGCTGAACATACACAGAAAGAAGAGGTGCCGTAATACCTAACCTTGAATTCAATACTGCCAATAAACTAAAGCCGGCTTCCAGTACATTATGATATGCTTCAATGTCTCTAAAGGCCTTTTCACCCTCTACAATAGTCTACTGTAATTGTCACATGGTAATCAGATCTGTTGAGTATGCAGGAACTCGCTCCCTTGCAAAATGTTATGGAGCTTACAAAGGATTTTATTCATTAGACAGATTAATAGCTGTTCTTTGAACTCTCTCTCCTTCACATAAGTCTGTGCCGAGTGCCAGTCCAGTGCTGCCTGGAGGACAGTGGAGAAGGGCTTCAGAAACTTGCCTGTGAGGAAAAATGCAAGCTTAAATAAAAAATCTTACTGGGAATTGTAACTGAAAATAAATTCTAGAGCAAATGTGATACCCTTAATAATTAAAGTAGACAAACCATAAAAATAAATTCCCAGTAATAATACAAGAGGAATCTGATGATGATCTTGTTGCTCTTCCATTTCCCCCACTTCAGAATCAGATCATTCTGTTTTCCTACTCTACGTTCAGCAAACTTCTTGGGTACCATGAGCAAAATATCACAGAAGTCTCTGCCACAGACAAGGATGTAAATACCTTGTTGTGTTGGATGAATACAACCTAGCCACGGGTAATCTGCAAGAAAGCAAGCAAGGACGTACTTATTCTGTGTTGATACTGATTCATCATGTCGCTTTTTAGAAAGGGTTGTACACGTAGGTTCCTTGTACAGATGTAAGACAGTTATTGTCAAAAATAACACAGAAATGCTTTGTTGTTTTTATGTTTATAAATGTTTTACTTGTAAAACTTCTTAAATGACACTTTAAAATCACATATAAAACCTACTGGAGGAAGCAAATAAATTTTCATTTATTCAAGTGTATGATTTTATATGCATTCTTATCTTCATATTGTTATGAGAAAGAGTCTAGAACAGAATTTAGAGGCTGTAGACAGCTATCCCTCATTGCAAGCAGACTAAAGTGTCTATACTCTTTGAAATCTGAATTGTCATAAGCATATTTGAAATAATTCAAGAAAATGATGCTATTTGGAATTTCCTTAATGTTCTTAAGACGTTAAATTCATTTATTCCAAATTCAAACCCAAATAACTCTGAGAAATGTCATCATAAGGCTGTATTTTCCCAGGGATGCTTTAACACCTGAAAATTGTAGCTCACTGCAGTATTAATTTATTTTTTTCTACTTCCTGTACCTGTAGTATTGTTACTCCGATTCTGTTTCAAGAAATGACATTCAGGGAAGCCTAGGATGAAATGAAACAGTATAGTCTCCAGTCTTCAAAGATCAGAAGTTAATAACACAGATAAAAAACATTACTGTAAACTGGCAGTTTGCAATTTAACGGAATGCCGTCTGGGGTTTTATTCAATTAATCTTTCCTATAGTTGCCATTAAAGTCAATGAAAGGGGTACAATGAAACAACTACCATGTACATGACCCTGGCAGAGTATTATTGACATCAGCACAACCATGCTAAAGACTTGGCTCAATACTAACAACAGGAGCTACCTACTAAATGATGAATTAATCTAAAATGAATACATTCGTAATCAAGTATGGACAGAAATAAATCATCTAGCTGATTTGCAACTGAACTGCATATGACAAAATACAAGCAGCTATCACAGCGCCAACAAATATGTAAACAAAGGTGAAAGCAAAACTGCAAGCCTAACATTGTAAAACTCGTACTAGAGGTTGTATTTCTTCATCATTTCTGTGATAATCTTGCTAGGCCCATTTACACAGTTTGTGCCATGACAGGAAAAAAGTAGTTGCTAAAACAAAATTAAGATGGACTTCTACAATGTTTTGTCCAAATGCAAAGATCATTCCTGGTAGCGCAACGGAATAGCAGACCGAGGTGCTACATCAGCTCTTCTATCATCGTTTTAACATCTGGAATGCAAAGAAGAGCCTGCATGGTCTCATTTCCTCTTCCTAAGGGACAATAGTGAGCTCTGCACACAAGAATTAACACTCAAAGTCCGGAAGTAAACAGCAGCCAAGGTATTTTAAATGGATAAATTGCATCGCAATCAAATCAAAGACAACAGCCAGTTATGACTTCCAGAATAATCAGAGCAATGAGCAACAAAAACAAGGGCATTGCTTTTACTTTATGCAACATGTACATAAAATGACAGCAAAAATTTACCAAAACTTCCCATCTGCATTACCGATCCATTCACGTAGGAGGAAGCCTACCCTTACAAACCACCGAGGGAGCACAGTGCTCGCACCCCCGGGCAGGGAGGCTGGGGAAGGAGAAGGGCTGCCGGCCGCAAGAGACAGAAAAGCTCCTTACGAAGAGAACTTGAGAACACCTGGGAAGACTGGGAAGACAGACAAAACACCCGCAAAGCACATTATCTTGCCTGATAAGAATTCAAGCTAGCTTCTGTTCCAAGTCAATGGGAGACTTCCCAGTAACGGAAAGGTCGCTTAATTTCTGCTTTTTTATTTTAATCTGCTTATTCTGCATTAGATCCTGATCTTAGAATGTTTTTCGCCCTTGAGCATGGACAAGGAAGTCCACTGATTCCTCCTGAAGTCTAGTAATAGATACTGCATCTCAAAGTTAGTTTGCTATTTTAAAATAACATACAGTTTAAAGGAATCACCTTGCATATACTGAACCACTAAACCTTGCAAATAGTATTTTCTTGCCATATATGTTAACTGCGCTTCACTGAGAATTTCAGTTAATACCAAAACAACCGAAGAGTGGTATCGAGCAAACCAGAAATCACGACATGGCCTGGGAGGATCCTGCCAGTCTCTCAGTACAGTGGAAGAAGGATGACATTCATGCAGAGTAACAACTTCAGCAAGACAACTGCAGTTCTCCCACTGCTTCGCCTTATGCTCCATCCTCTCCTCACCCCTGTCCCACAGTCCAGTTTCTCGCCACCTTTTCCCTTTTAACAGTTTTCTTCACTCCAAAGCAACAGACCACATTCTGTGCTGTACCAAACTTCTAGTAGTGATAGCTGGTGCAAGGGAAGATGACCACGGAGAGCAGCTCCTGTGCAGGGATGCTGCTGGAGAACTCACCTGGACACCACGCTACCAGCTGCCGCCCCAGGGATGGACCTGGGCTACCGTTCCTCTAATACTGACCAGTCTTACCCATATTCCAATGGGTAACAATTGGTTTTACATCAAAGGTCTGCATGTGTTTTTCAATCTTAGCAGCAGCAACAAAGCATAAGGTTGAAATAAAAAGATTTTGCATGTGTCTTTCTTATCAAAAGCCAGTATCAAGGTGGTAACCCTGACCACCCCATCCACTCCAGCAGTCCAGTGATATCACCATGAAAGGCTTTCCACCATCAGTGATATCTTAACTCAGGAAAAGGGCTATTTTTGTTCCATCAAAATTGCTCTACTGGCTCTAATTTTCCATCAGCAGTTCAGCCTCCCAGCAGAGTGCTTCAGCTCATCAAAGTCTGATGGCTCTCATGTACATAATTATCCTCAAGAAGCTGAGAAATGCCCTAGCTCTAACCACCGTTTTCCCTACCTACCCTTCTTCAAAAATCTTTGTTGTTTAAAGCCAGTATAAGTCACGCAGTAAACATCCCACTAACCAGGCTGACAGACATGCTAAAATGTCTAGAAGCAGCCCACGTTTGTATTAGTGCAAGTGCTGCAAAACTGCTGAAGGGTCAGCTGGCGGAGGCTACACACCCCACATTTTCTTTCCTTCTATTGTCAGCCATTACAAAAAATCACAACACCAGAAATACATGCCAGAAGGATATGGGATGCAACTGGTGTTTTAAGGTAGATAAAAAAAGAATAAGGAAGTATAACACGCAACAGAAGGAAGCAAAGCAGCAAAGACACCTCGAAATCTTTAACAATGAACTAGTATTTAAGGAGATGATAAGACAACAAAGTCATCAGGTATAAACTTAAGATGTAGAAAATGAAAGACTGAGATATTATTGCCAAAACAAAATATTCCACTAAACCTTTGGCAGGAAGGCAAGCAGAATCTATAAACAGGAGTAATTATACTAACAAGCAACTTACACACTATAAATACTGAATAAAGACAAATAATAATTAATTCTTTTTGACAGCTGTCACTAGATTAAAGCAATCACATTAGCACTATAGATACTTGGAAACAAAACTACAAAAAAAGCCACCAAAATGGCCTTTATTTTTCAAATATTTTAATTAACATACCAGTTTTGGGTGCTGCTTAAGTCCATTCCTAAATTAAGTACAGTTCTAAGCTGTGTGTACTTCAGTGCAGGCAAATCTCATACCTCTCATTATGTTAATGAAATTACAACAGCACACTTGAAAGTTAATTTAGAAAATCAATTTCCAGTACAAAAGAGATTTAGCCATTTTGGGGAGTTTACTTCCCATACAATGTACCTTCAAGATCTTATATCTGCCTTTGGCTATGCATGAGCTCTGTATTTTCCCAAACAAGCAGCATTCTTTTTTCCTGATTTCAAAAGATTAAATTAATTTCACACGTATTTGAGCGTTCTTTCTTAACACACAAGGAATGTGCCATGACCTCTGCTGCTGTTCTTGAAAGGCATTTTTTACAAGCTAATTGCCATACAATGCACTGAAACTTCATGTTCTGAAATTTAAGCGTCTTACTGACTAGTCCAACTTCATTGCAAAAGCAAGTGGGAAAACTTATTGTGACAATTTACTAATGGTAATTATATCTTTAGCAAAAAGAAACTATTTTCTTACTCTTCCTGCACATCCTGTATTTGGCTTCTGCTCTGATGTTTGTGAGAAGTGGGAGTTATTGCAGAAAAAAAAATTAAAACAGGACTCTCCACATAGATAACAGGTCAACAGATATACCTAACATTCCTCTTCCATAATAGTTTTCTTAAATCCTTCGGTCTCATGGAAAGGCTATAAAGAAAACAACTAAAGCCACATTCATCTTCTGAGGCAGAAGCAGCTTGGCTAGATAGAAGGAAATTCTACAGAGCAATTACCTTAACATCTTCAGTTATACTACCACCTCTTCTGCCTTTTGGGGACCTGACACAAAAATGTAAAGCTCCAGAAGTATCTTAGTAGGAAGAAAGCATCCACAGAAAGAAATCCACAGAAACGTCTTGAGGGAATGAATCCTAGAACAGCTTTCAAAATCGCTGTTTTACTTTCATGGGAATAAGCATCAAGTTTGCTAACTTTGCTTTTAACTCAGGGTATTTCCTTCATTTCTGTAGTATTTTGATTTTTTTTTTTTCTTTCCTGTCTGTCTGTGCTTTAAATAGCATTTGGTGGCCTGGAAAGATACTGAGTCAGATTTCCTGAAAAGGGACTGTGATTTTAATATCAGCAGCATCTGATCCTGTGTGTTTCCAGCAGATAGAGCAGAAACACCACCTGACTTCCTGCAGTTGTGCTCTGGGTGTCAGAAACCATCCAAAAGCCTGAGAGATCAGGAATTTGCTTCTTCGTGCCAGGTAAATCGATCTCCCAGCGTCTGTAATAATTAACTCCTTTTTTTGTGAGGTTGCTTTTTATCCAGCTCAGTCCTGTGGTTCGGGAGGTAAAGGCAGGCAGATGAAAGCCAGCAAAGGTGGACTGAAACGACAGCCAGAGTGGAGGGAGGGGAGGGAGCAGCTCCTTCTCACCACGCCAGCTGCAAAAGCAACCCAAGCAGTGCCTCCAGAGCTCCGGGCTCCCACTGGGAAGACCCGTCTCCATTAAAAGAACTACTATTTCTGGAATACTTACCAAAGTCTTACACAACACTCCTTCAATTGAGTTATCTGCTTCAAAGACTGTTGTGGTGTGGGCTACAGCACGCCTGGAGAAGCAGGAAAAATGCTTTTTATAGCAGAGGCTAAACCTTAGAGGCCATGTTATGTTATAGCAGGGACTACATTCACGAGTCAGCACAGTGCCTGATTTCTAAAAACTAGTGACAACGATAATGTGGAGATGATGATGGATTTATCCAAACCCTTGTGTAAACAGGATTTAGAGGAACAACATTAAATTGACTTAGGCGACTTGATACAACCAACACCATCCGAAATCTAAATCAAGACAAAACACTGCAGCATTCAGCAAAATTACTGAGTTCACGCACAGGTTATCGCCCTCACATCTAGCCAAAATATCAGTCCCTTTGGAAGGTATTAATTTTCTTGGCTGTTTAACCATGATGTTTAAAAACGACCGAGCATTCAACTCGGGTCAGTCTCTCAAAAATCCCAATTGTGAATCAGTGTTACAAGTGACTGTTTCTGACAGTTAAAGTTGCACCGAAGATTGCTGAGGCATTTTTGGACGTTAGTGTGACGGGACCCCAGAAAGAGACCCTTGTGAAAACCACTTTGCTTCTCTTCTACTACTGTCTTCCCTCATTTGCTTTCATCTGCATTACTTATATTGACTCTGCAACCCTCCACCAGGCATCCCCGTTGAAGCCCTCATGCCTCTTTTGCCCTACATTTTCATAGAATCATAGAAAGTTTTGGGTTGGAAGGGACCCCTAGAGGTCATCTAGTCCAACCCCCCCTCAGCGAGCAGGGACACAGCTAACTAGATCAGGTTGCTCAGAGCCCTGTCCAACCTGGTCTTGAATGTTTCCAGGGATGGGGCCTCCACTACCTC
>Ga0065711_1026842_pt1 | contig 58497 bp, 28 predicted proteins | sample Hoacrofraction12_FD_59098 | JGI IMG/M metagenome (GOLD analysis project Ga0065711, IMG submission 59098) | Hoatzin crop microbial communities from Cojedes, Venezuela - Epithelial fraction 12 v2 (version 2) | ecosystem: Host-associated > Birds > Digestive system > Esophagus > Crop | place... | reverse complement strand
CCCCCCTTTTTTTTTCTTTTCAGTGCCATGCGTAACCTGACTGAATGTTTTCCTCTTTATACCTTCAGGAAGAATAGGAATTTCCCTGGGATTGTTTGGATCTGGTTCAGTCAGGCTCATGCCTTCTTTCTGACAGTCACTGGTACTCGCTGTGTGCTTCTAAAATGATGCAATGACTCAGAAAATAGGAAATGGCTGATTAATTTACTCCTTCCTGATCTCTGATACCAGGAAGGAGTTTCTGGAGTTACAGCTTGGAGGACATGTGTTTTGCCTCAAAGGGTGGAGTGCTTGATCCTCGGTTAACTCTTTTCTTTGGCTTAGATGAGCGACAACGTAGGATGAGGGCAATGACCACAGGCAAGCCCAGAGCTACTTGTTTTTTAGAACTGTGAAGAGGAGTGCAGATAGTTAGGAGCTAAAGGGCAGGCAGGGTGCAGAAACAGCCCCAGCTCGGTGCGCTGCCGGTACGGCTCCTTCTGCCTAGAGCAGGGGAGGGGAGCGAAAGAACCGTGAACCCATTGCACCAGCCCCATCTTAGTCTTGAAGGGTCTCTGCTTAGGCAGTGTTCTGTAAGGGGTTGTTAAAGGGGCAGAAAAAAGACTTTTTAGGTGGTAGTTCAATACTAGGGAGGCTTGAGATACCTTAAAGTCCTGACTTCATACTACATTGGCTGTGAACAGGGGCCACAAGAAGTGGTTATAAGGCTGAGATTTTGGAAAGATTGTACTTCTTTTAGGATTCTTTGAGCAAATGCAGTATTTTCAAAGGTGAAGGTTTAAGTGATCAAAAACTGTGTTTATTTTTGTCGGTGCTGGACTTGGTTTTAAAGGTTTGTGTTGCAGCTGGCATTCAGAAATGCCTTGGTAGTGCACAACAGCTCCTTCCAAATTCCTAGCATGATTTTCTTCTACTTGTGACATACAGGCACAAGCAAGTCATTATGCGAGTGTAAATGCATTCGTTTTGTAGCTGACACTTCTGCAGACCATACCAATGGCGACAGGATTGACAGGCTGCTGCGCAGTCAGGAATGAGAACGGCAAGAGAATGATCCGGAGTAGCTTATAAAGCTGGGGGTAAGGGTATTGGGGTTAGACTGCCAGAAGTCAATTTGTGAAACACCCTTCATCTAGGAGTCTTACATCCAGAGAGATCATGAAAATTGTCTCACAACCCATGCATTTGTCTATTGCTTCAATAACATCTTTCTCTGACTGTAGCCCTTCAGGTAACAAGGCTCACATTTTAGTTCAAACACTGAGATAGAAAACTGGTTGGTGATCATCTCAGTACATGTAGTTTGTGGCCAGATTAGTTTTTAAAGATTGTAGGTTACTCATCTGTGACAAAAAGAGGCTGTATTGCCTTAATACATATAAAGAATCATCATTATTATTATTAACCTGTCTCCATATTATAAGTATTATCTGTCTCCATGCTTTAGATTGTTCTTTGAGAGATTGCCCTTTGTCTCTTTTCAAGGCAGCCAAATTAGGGCACTCTGATTTGATACCGTTTAATATTCCCCTCTTAACTCTTCTACTTATAGAAGAGCGTGGCAGATGTTCTTTAAACTCTAGGGAAGGCTCTGTGAGCCTTTACCAGAAAATTTGCACTCACGCCCTGTCACACGGCAGAAAGGGTATTTTTGCTGGAGCTCTCCTAAAGATAGCATGCACAATGCTAAGGGTTCTTGATATAAGAAAATAGACTTTCACACAATTTCAGGTCTTGATTTTGGTGAAGAAAAAAAGGGGGAGGGGTTATAAGCATGAGAATGGAGAATATACATAAATTTTAGCCAAGTCGTTACTTGCATTTAGTCAAGGTAAAGGCAGAAACTTAACCTCTGATAAGATTCTGCACTCTTCACTGTATGTTAACACTGTGGATTCAACTAAAGTTTTCTGTCATTATGGTTTAACTAGCTTTAATGATTTGGGAACTTATTAAATCAGAACATAGTTTTTCTCCCATTTCAGGTCACAGCAATTTAAATCTAATAAGTGGTATCTGTTATATATTAGAAGGAATGCAAGGATAGCCCCACTTACAAGATAATGTCAATAATGGGCTGTTGATTTTACAATTCACTGCCAAATTTGAACACATACACTCTTTAGGCCACACTGAAGGACTGCATTGTATCTTTAGAGTTCTTTGTTACTAACTGGTTGCTATTTCTGGTACCCGTCACTGGTTTGTACTCCAGCGCTGGATGTCTTCTCTTCTTGTTTCTCTTGTGTGAAGTTCATGTGTGGTTTAGAGCATGATTAATTTTGTTCTGTGCTCAAAATCAGTTGGAATATTACCTTAGGTTCTGTATTGTTGTTGGAGATACCTTCTTCTGTGCATTTCAGTGACTGATTTAGTGAAAGTGACTTTACTGAGGTCTTTTGCAGTAATTGGCAGTCAGGTTGCAATTCCTTTACCCCTAAACCTTTCACAAGCTCCTCTCCCCCAAACTATTTTCAGTAAGTGAGTTTGTATTATATAGTGTATAGAAAGTGAGCCACAGTTAACATTTTTCAGAGTGCACACCAATCCAAGCTTCCAGCTACTGATACTAGATATAACAAGCACTTGATACCAAGGATTCTGGAAAATCCTTCTTGTGTCTTTTTCTAATGCAGGGCAGATGCTTACATTCGCTCGTAAAATTCAGTTCGTGGTACCAAAAACACTAGCTACATCTCCAGCACGAATTAATGAAAATTAATGTTGAGCATTTTATCAGATGTGCTATGAAGACATTGTATAAATCATTTTTATTTTGACTGGAGTTTTTTTACTTAGTTTCTGTCTCTGAATAATAACAAATCTACTCCCATCTCCTTATTTTGTAAAAAAAAAAGAAAAGAAAAAAAAGAAAAAGAAATTCTGTTATAGTGGCGGAAATCTGTCTGATAGCTGAATTTGACACTTTGAAATGCTGTAATTTCAACAAAAGAACAAAGACAGACATTGGAAATGAGGTGTTATTTCCCTGTTCAGACACAGATTTAAGTAAAGCTTGGGGCGGGAAAGGCTGTTTGTGTGACATACCTCACAGAAACAAGCGATAAGGACTAGTAATACAGAGATGTTCTATTCAAGTTAGTAAGAACAGGCTTTGACACATATGACATACGTATACCTTCTGCAATGTTTGGAAGGCTACTTTGACTTTCGTGGGATTTAGATTTGACTCATAATGGCTGCTATCATAAACAGAAGTAATCCCTTATAATGAAACATTTGGCAGTATTTGCCATCAGAAATGCCTCTTTGCAGAATAGATGCTATTTTCTGCCTTCTGCAGGCTATCACTCTAAATTTGTGTTTAATTGGCACCTACACCCTACTGAAACTGGCGTTCCACCTTGTGCGTGGGCTAAGTGCCATGCTGACAGATGGACATCAGTGCTGGTATGCTAGAGCGCCAGTTTTCGCATTGCATGTAAGTCTGAGTGGCTACATTTTCCTTTGCAGATAATGAATCTGAAAATCTTACAAGGTCTTGCATGTTGAAGGTGAAAAGTGTGCACCAGTGCTTTCCAGCTCCACAGCTGGAGAGTAGGAAAAAATATTGCGGTGGTATGGAACAGATGTTTAGCTCTAGTTAGCCAGGGCTGCTGTTCAGAGGGAGGACTGTCTTCATCTCCACCCTCGATTAGTTCTCCACAGGGCACACTCTGACTTTTTAGTGACATTATTTCCGTGGCTAGGCCAAGTTTCTTGCGGAATACCTCTGCTGCATACAGAAATCTGATCTGTCCTCCGTCCCATACAGGAGTCTGTTTATTACTTCTGCTCAGTAAAAGCTTTATAAAGACAGCTTTGGCAAAAGAGCATCATTCAAATGGCTGTTTAACTCCTCAGTGAAGAAGCTAAGATGTTAAGAAAAAGAAAAGAAATCAGTAAATGTACTGCCTTATTATTCTGCAGCATTTAATACATATTTCAATACTTCCTGTTCAGCATTTCTTTTCCTTTCTTCAGGCAATTAGCTGCCAAGATATAAACAGAATTAAAGCTAAACTGTACAAGAGAGGGGTTTTCATCCTTTTGCTAATGCAAGTACAGACTTTAAATCTCAACCTGAATACTCCTTACAGATTGACAAGGGGTGCATTATTCTAAGTCACTCTGTATTATGTGTGAAGAGTGCCCCAGCTGTGTCACTGCCGAGGTTAAAAGGTGTTAGTGCTTGCATCTTTTAAATGAGCATAGTGAGTGAAAGTGAACAATTAAGTAAGAAATTTGGCTTGCGATCTCTGCATGCTGTGTTTTATTGTGGTGTTGCCAGCTTCTCTGAATGAAAATACGAGAGCAAATTAAACAGCTTCATGAACTCGCAGGAGGAGCAGTTGTTCTAGTGGCTTTCATACAAATGTCTAATTAATTCTTGAAGTAACCCAAATTGTTCTTTTGTGATCTGTGAATGGGAATTTGTGAGGAACCTGTGCAGATGAAACTAAGTGAAAGGAGAGCTGGGATTTAATGATTAGCTGGCAGTTTGCAGTTGCTGGGTCCAGAAAATTTTAGTTATCTTTCTCATTAATATTACATTACCAAGTTAATGAAACATTTGGATGAATATGTTATAAGTAATAAGGCATTAATGTTATTTTTTTGAGCAGTGAGTTATGCTAATGGGCATCTGTCATTTTTTCATCAGTGTTTATTTGAGTTATTTGAGAAAATCCTATCATAAAGGTATGTTGCAATTAAAAAACAAAACTTAACAAAAATCTGTATTTGGCTAGTAGCAGTGGACTTAAACTATTTTATTAGCAGAAAGATAACATTACTTTAGGAGAAAAGTTCACAACTGTAGAACTTTTGCTGCTTTCCTCTAAACATTTTAGAAAGTTTCCGTTGAAAATTCTTGAAAGATGTGTTCTTTGTTTCAAGCCAAACTTATATGAAATAAAAAATTCCTTTAAAAATTGATATAAAATATTCGTTATTCATAGTCAAATACATACTAACTTCAACCATGTAGTGAAATTACTGAATTATCAAAAATTATTGTAATGGAAATAGTATTCTTGTTCATTAGACCTATGCTACTGTCTTACTCCTCTGGAGAAAACTGTATTAATATCATCGTGTCAAACCAACAGCGCCTTCACAGCTAATATTAATCCAAACTCTCCTTTTTTGCAAGGAGATTTGATATGTATGAAGTCTAGCATTTGTATCATAGAAGTGCTGTTCTGTTACGTATTTGAACAGTCAGAGTTAACTGATTTAGGTAACAGTTGACAAGGTTGCTCTCTACATCATTTGGAACACAGCACTCCATGAATTACGTGCCTGCAGTTTCATTAACAGGTCTTTTTATAGAGGAGGAAGGAGTCAAACAATGGGCAAAATAGAAATAGCACAGGAAAGGTTGGCCAGGATGCTTCAAATTGTCTTTTAACGCGCAGGTGGCTATAGATGTGAAATAATGCCTACACCTCTCCAGTAAGGACACTGAAAGGAACTGTGTATTCTCTTGGAGAAGGGAAGAGCTTGCTTTCTTCATTCTCCACTAAATATGTAATACCCTATGATTTCTCCTCTACTGTATTTTTATGAAATGTGGAAATTCCTTTTTAATTAAGAATTCTGCCACTGTCTTTGTCGAACCAGGCTTTACCAATTAAGCAGAACTTATGTGTTTGAGTTTGTTTACTTGGCACTAAATTTTCCTTTGAAACTTCCATGTATGCTTGTTCTTACAGTAACTCGGCTGAAGATCAAATTAAGCCCATCATAGCTTTAAATCAATCTGATTTTACTTGCTGTTTTCATAGTGGAGATATAACTGAACTCCATGTCTTGTGGTTTGATAGCTGAGAAATGTGGAACTGGGCTACGTTTCCTTAGATCTGCAAAGCTTTATCCAGCTCACCCATAAAATGGGAGTGATTTTTTATGAAAGCAAATCTCCCCACTTCACTGAGGTTTAAAATAAGCCCCTCAACTCCTTGATTCTTGTCAAAAGCTGTAGCAAAGGATTGCTTTCCATTTTCAAAAAATGCCCTCTGGAATAATGACATAAAATAATATCCAGCCATAATGGAAGTAAACAAGAAGTCTTTTTAAGAAAAGAAAAGATCTTGGGATCTTTGGGAGATAAAAACTCTTGCTTCCACTGCATGTGTTGCAGTGGAAAAGGTCCGGATCCAGGAGAGACATCTATATATTGCCAGAATTCAATAAAATCCTTAATGCATAAGCTAATATTATACTGTATTGTGATCTATAGAAGAAATCATTAGTGAATTGATACGGACAGCGTTGCTTTTAGAAATGATTGGAGATGGGCAGTATCTTGATTTGATCAGAAGCAGTGAACCCAAAGGTGTGTGTTTTCCATTGTAACAGATTATCACTTGTCAGCTGAATTCGTACCTGATACAACTCTGGATATAATATATGACAGCTGTAATTGTAACTCAAAAATTGCTTATTCTCTAACACTAAGGTATTTAACGTCAGTGAATTCATGGAATGTGATATGAAGATCAGGATTTCATGTGTGTATGTGTATGATGCATATTAACTTGCATCCCAGTGGAGCATTTTATTTAGTGAAAGGCTTGAAAACTTGAGTAAAAGGAATATGAGAGATAACTGAAAGGTGTGACACAAAGTCTGTAAATTATATTTTAATAGATGAGCAGAATTTGTTTTTATACCAAGCAACAACTGATGGATATTGCATGACCTGTTGATACAGTGTTCCCTTGAAAAATCTGGAGGAGAAAGAACAAATTTTGTGTTTCCTGACTCATGTAAATCTGCTGTTTAAAACATGTATGAATAAACATATTTTAGAAAGGGCGACTCCAAGAACTGAAGATGTTGACAGCATCAGGGACACCTGATGGATTGTAATGATGGCTAATTTATTGTATCTGACTGTATGGAAATCCTTCCAAGTTGTAGAATTGAGTGTCAGAAATATAAAATAATGAAGAGCACTACTTAGCCTACTTAATATACGCTTATAAGACATAAGCTGTGCTATTGGGATATGCATTCATAACTCACAGGGCAGTGAATAAGACTGGCATGTGTAAGTCTAAAGAGTTTGGCCCAACTCCCATATAGATAGATACAGTTAATAGACATATACACATGGCTATTTTATATATACATGTAATGTCTAATGTATGTGTATATTTATTTAATAGAAGTAATAGCTCCTTGTCAGATTGTCACTCTAGCAATACCCTGAAGTTTCTGAAAGGCCAGAGCAGAGTCATATGCTTTAATACAGTCAATATTAGTTCAGTCATCCTTTGCCAAGTACAACCATATGTGGTATAACTAATTCTGTGTAACCCCTTCAGCTTTCTGTCACAGTTATTGCTAATGCACTATATTATTTTCCCAGATCCGTGACTTGTCTCTAATCTCCCACAGGGCTGTAAGTGACAGCTCGGTAAAGACACTTAATGCCTTCCATAGCTGCACGTCAGCTGTAATGCACTGTTTTGCGCCTTTATTCAGTAATGGTGGTGGTGCTCCATAGCAACGTCAGCTTCCCAGCTGCGTGGAGCTCTGCCGTGGGGAGGCCTACTGGGAGCTATTAGAGCCTATGGAAAATCTCCAGGAAAGATGCAAGGTGCAGTGCGCACAAAGCACGGGTGAGAGCAGCTCTGCGGCCGCGTGTGCCTGAGCACCATAATCACCGCTAAGCCCTCATGAATATGCTCAAGTGTTGCCAGCAGCGCGCCTTTTGACAAAATACTCTTTCCTATTGATTGGAAGCTGAGGACAAATATTAATTTATAATGTAATCAAAGGTATAGCCCAGAGTCGCTACTGTGCATGACAACTGTGAGATTTGAGGGAAAGATTTCCTTATGCAAATGAAAGAGTGATAATCTGCATACAGAGGGATTTTGGAGCAAATGTGGACCAACTGCTTCTGAAAATCCCTGCGAGAGGAGAACAGTCCTACCCCCTTCCACTGTTTTTGAAATCTGCCTTGTGTCCTGGACAAATACACTATTTCTCGAATGAACAAAAAGTAAAATTCAGTGAAAATCTCAAATTGGAGTTCTAACTGATTACCCTGAAAATGCAGGATGTAAAGGGGTTCTGATTAAAGAAACTAACTTCTATGAATCAAGTCTTAAGACACAGTCAGGCTGGTTGTTCATTACTTGCTGCTCCTGAAGCTGAATAAGGCTCATTCGCAAATCCGTGCTTGCCGTTTCTGAAATGTTTTAAACCGGAACTTAGCTGTAATGGCATGCTTCGTGGTAGATGAAGTCTTCAGTGTCAGTTACTGAATTTAAGTATTAATACCGAGAATAGCTTTTAGGCTTTTTAACTTTCCAAATTTGGGCTAGCCGTGAACATGTGAACGCACACGTTTCACAAACAATGTCATGTGACATTTTACAGTTACAAAACTCCGCAACCTGTTGGCTTGTGCTATTCATGTGATTCCCCATATCCCTCCTCTTTGTGTCCCTCCCCGCCCTCCCCTCCTTTTTAGTTTTGTATTAGCTAGCTCTGATGTTTGAAATTATATAAAAAAAATCCAAGAAAGTGAAAACTCCGCCACAGAAATACTAGGAAATACATCCACCATAGAGCAGCCTATAACCAGCTTTTTGGTGATTATTGGACTCTGAAGAGATGAAGACCTGATGAAAGTGGCTTTCAATTTGCATTTGTGGTTTCGATTTCTTTCCTTTTCTGTGCTTTTTTTTTTTTCTTTTTTTTTCATTTCTTTATGCTAAACTTATTTAATACAGGGAAGTTTGGGTTTTGTTCCTTTTCTCCAATTTTGTGGTCATTTTAGGTTGTCTCCCTTATTGTGGCTAAACTGCAACTCACAAGGGATACTGAGAGGAAACAGATTGAAGGAGAAATTACTTTTTTTTCTTAATCTGCAGAATATTTCCTCTCTCTGGAGGGCTATAGCTTGTAATAACAAACACAAACTAAGCATTTTTTGGAAGAAGTCGTTTCCCACAGGAAAATGAAAAATACCGTAATCAATATCAGTGCTTTCTTGCTTCCTAGTCTGCAGCTGTGGAGGCAGAGTGGCGCAGGGACACCTGCTTTACTGTCTCCATTTATAGATCTGAGGCGACATCAATGTAAAGTGCTTCAGCCTTCCCTTTACACTGAAAGCAGCAGGAGGGTGATTAACAAAAACTGACCATACTGTCTTTTAGATCAACCTGCTACGGGAATAGACTTTTGATTTGTGTTAGAAGCAGATGAGCAAAGCATTTGAAAAGATCCGAAGTGTAGACATTTCATGCTTCTCACACGAAGCTTTACAAACCCCAGGAATGGCATTGCAATGCCTCTGGTCGCACCAAGCAGCACCCCAAGCTACCCATGCTAGCATACCAGTTCCTCCCTGCACCATCCATACTGGCCTTCAGGCATCAGGAGTCAGCAGCTAAAGGTTTTTCTGTCTGTAAGCAGCACCAAAATAATCAAATGTGCTTTTGATTCATGGAATCTGATATTTCGGTTTAAGCACTAGATTTATGAAACACAAAGCTATTGCTTCTTGTAGTATGCAGACCACATTGGCAAATGCAAATGCTGCAGTAGACAATAAGGATTAAAACAGCGATTAAATAAATTCAGGAGAAAAAAATTACTGAAAATAATGCGCAAAGGTGCAGGTTTGACCTCAGATTTGGGAACATCCCCAGCCAGGAGCTGAGGAACTCAGCTGGGCAGTCACACTAGAGAAGCAGCTCTGTGTACCTGCACTGTTCTTGTCGCTTGTTGTCCTCATTGACTGACGTGCTCAGAGAGGTTACTAAGCTAGAGAAACCACTTGTTTGACACATTCTAGCTCATTTATGGTTTTTATGTATCTTTTTTACTCTAGCTATTTCTCCCCTCTTATTTTGCAGTTATATAGTTGTTGATGGACTACGTTGGCCAACACAAAAGTATTACCATTAGTTTGTATAGGCATCGAAACTATTCCACTGAGCTCGTCATTTCAGTATCTGGTGGCTTTCCCTGTTTCTGTTTATTACCTAGAGGATTTAAAGTTTTAATCTGAGGAAAAGAAGTTTGCTGAGAAGAAATAGCTGTAGAGCACAAGGTTAAATGCTTTGCTGAACTAGTATTCCACTGTCTGTATCAACACACATTTCTTCCTAGATTCTTAGAGGACTAACTAACAGTTTTTAATGTGTAACCCAACTTCATAATTCCACAGCAACAGTAAATTTACAGGATAATACTTCCTGTTCATGCAAAAGGCCCTGAAAAAAAGGGCTTATCCTCGCTTGGTTTCGTATATTCTGAGTATTCTCCACTGACTTTGTGTTGTCAAGGAAAAGTGCAGGATCAGGGCCTTAGTTCAGCATTTGGCCTGAAGTGGTTAGTGGCCTCCTGCACCAGTAGTTTTGTTTTGCAAGGGCTGACATGAATTTTACTTATCTTGATATGTGCAGATTAAGGTGTTCTTTGCTTCATCACCCATGAGAAGTAGCATCCTGAGCAAAGGATATTGACTCAGCAATTTTAAGGGCATTGGAGGTCTTAGTATCAACAATCAACATAAATATTGCCACCATTTTGTTTGGTAATTTAGGATGCCAGGGTAAGTGAGGCAGTAGCATGAAACGGAGAGAGACAACCCTATTGTGAAATAGTTTACTTGAGCCACTTTGGGGGTTTCTTTGTCTGTCTGGATTTGGCTACTATAAAGAATACCTTATAGCCTATTATATCTTTATATAGGAATACATAATAAAAAGAAAAGGTTCTTCATCAGATTTGACAGAAACACCCTAAACCAACCCAAAGTCTTGATGTTTGAGAACCAAGAGCTTGGAAACAAACAGAATTTGTATGTAACACTGTTTTATACTCATGTACTTCTAGTGTTTATGGTTTTTTTGGGCGGGGGAGTTAGGAGATTTTTTTTTTTTAATACTGCCGTTAAATGTTAGCTCTTTTGCCTAAGCTGCTACAGAACAGGTTTTTTAATTATGAACAGTTTTTTGATATGACCTTATTACTCAACATACGGCAATACAGATGGAGAGTGAAGCTGCAGATCAGTGACAATGAGGAAAAGACTGGGAATGAGCAAAGCCTTCGATATGCAGAGAAGGGAGGAGAAAGCAATCTGGTTTAACAGTTTTCTGATGGACTCCCGTGCAGGCTGCATGTCAGGAATGGCTTTCAAGAAGTGTTGAGAAGATTTTATTTCCTTCCATTTTTTTTAATTACAGTAAAATGTTAACCAAGTATCCATAGTGGGAAGGATTCTGCCATCCTAAATTAGTCACCTTCAGGTTAGGCTTGCACTGTAAGCTCTAATGGCTTGACCAAATAGTCAGCGGGTAGTGATGACCATCTCCAGAAGGTGACTTTCTCCTAAAAAAGGTAATCAAGGCGAGTCATGTACCTGAAGATATATTTCTTTGTTGGTTATATACACTTACACTGTTAGTTGAAAGCCACTCTTACTTGTGCTCAGAGAAATGCAGAAGATGGAGTTTCAAGCTCTATAGCCTTATCTGAAAATTTCATGCCTGTGGAATTATTTTTCCAAGATGTAGGCATTGATATGCACTTGGGTTGTTTTTCTTGTGTTTTTTGTGCTGCTTGGTTTTTGCAGAGAGAAAACAGTGTTTTGAAGAGTGGTTAAATACAGCTGTGAACTTAAATGAATTAATGCTTTTAGGAAAAGGAATCTGCTTCAACAGAAATACTTGTACAATAAGCTTGGTGTTTTTCTGAAATTAAAGTGTTTACTGAGGATATGCATAGATTGAATTTGAATGACAAGTTTATAGTATCTCAGCAATGTGAAAAGTTGTGGCTGGAGCTCACAGATTGGGACTGGGATGTGGAAGATGCAAGAGCTTGTACTTTGTTTTCCTATATCCCAAGAACATTTTTTCGTGCTGTTGAGGGCAAGAGGATAAACTTCATCAAAAAGCAGGGTTGATTTGTTTCTAACAGATGTTGGAAGTCCAAGAGCTATATAGCAAAATAAGATTGTTTTTATACTCTGATCAGCTTTGCTTACTAGCCAAGACATGAGAACGCATTCTCAACAATCAGTCATCTACTTTGTATTATTTGTTAGTGCCTCCCAAATGCTGTATCCAAACAGTTTCCTTCACAGCTGCCAAAATGTCCTACTTCCCTCCGCCACATTCTACAATATTTTCTAAGTACAGTATTTTGCATCTTTGAGTGCATCCTAAATGTAGATGCATTGTCAAATTCACTGCATGTAGTAATCTCCAGTGTCATAGTGCAAGGATTACCTACCAGTTCTTTTTTCTCTGTTTTGCTGGTTAGTGAGCACGCTTTCAATTTCATACATCTCTCTAAGACATCAGCTTTGGCTTCCCAGTATGCAGCACTGTACTGCTGCAAAGCCATGTGCTGCCCAATCGCTTTAGGTTGAAATTTTTGCAGAATAAATGGGTACTGGTTGTACCCATTGAAGAAGATGGCTGTTTCTCTTACTATATTAATGGTATTCTTCATCAGCCGTTCCCATTTAATTTTCTTATTCTGTGTTCTTTTCCTTGTTACTCTCTTCTTTCCATACTGCTGTATTCCATGTATGAGATCTCTCTGCATGTGATGGAGTCATCTTATTATTTACTCCCAATAAAAGGCAGTGTCTGCAATACTCCTGGGAACACAGTTCATTTCCTGCTTGTCTTTTGCTTTTCCAAAGGGAGTACAAACTCTGCCAGACTGACTGCATGAGTAGGAATGCTGCAGGAAGGAGCCGAGTCTCCCACCACCTGTGCAAAGGACAGACCTCAGCAGAGAACTGGTCTCGCAGCAGACCTCACCGTTTTGATGTGTAGGGCAGGTCAGGCTTCTGTCACATGGTACAACACTACTGAAGCAACCTATTACAAGCACTTTCATTGCAGTACAAATCAGTTTCTTTTCACCACTTTAGATAATCTTCAGTTTATCGTTACTCTCTAACTTACTTTCTGCACTGTCCACTTCAATTTTCAGATTGTTTTATTTATTGAAATAAGATATCTTGAATGATGCCAAGAAGAAGAATTACCAAGCTCTGAAAGACAATTGTGAATCACACAGAAAGGAGGAAAAAAGAGAAGAAAGAGCTAACTTTATCCTTTTTATTTTTAATGTCATCATGCTGATTCTTGAATACCGCAGCTAAAAGATGTGGTTCACATGATATATAAAAAACTGGCAATGAATGTGAAATAAATAAAAGATCGATGGGAAAGGTCACCTTAGATTCAATAGGTCAGATTTTCAGCTGGTATAAAACGAAGCATTGTGGATTTCCACCTGTTTGAGGTCAGGCCTAATACATTTGCAAATGGCTATCCTATATTGCTATTTTATACAGCCATATAATGTTTCAGTCTGCTTTTTATTCCATTCCAAATTCTCCCTCAACTGATGCACATCTAAAAATCTATTAAAGATCGGCAGTGGAACAATGTAAGAGCTCCACTGCAACGTTATGGATTTAAATTATTTCTTCATATCAAGTTATTTAAAAAAAAAAAGTCAGAGAATTAGTCCTTTAGAGGTGTGATTCTACCTTAACTTCATTCACTTACAGAAAGTTTGCACAACACCTTTGTGTTGTAGTTCTAGCTAGAAGGCCGCAGGCCTGCCTTAGAATCCATAGGTTTTTTGCGATGGCTCCTCCACAGTTCATTTTAAATCAATTTATGGGCCAAGCAGTTAATATAGTAGAAATCAAAATTCTTTCCCCCCCTCCATGTGATATTATAAAAATTGGAAACTTGTGGATTTTCTACATATAGATGTGCGTGAATCGCAAAATATGGACAGCAGGTAATCGGCCACATTTCATTAAAAAAAAAACCAAACAACTTGTGAACTGCAGGGCTAAATCTGTCTCCAGATGATTACATGTGGAAATAAGACTGCCTCTTATTTTGCTGAATAAACTAAAGACTATTGTTTAAACGATCGTTAATGCCCTTCTAAATCTTTACTTTAGTAGCCTTCTGCTATGAATAACGACTTTGACCTTCCTGACTTTTCTCATAGTATGAGGTGTTATCCAATATGCACAGACCAGCAGGAGTCTATCCTTAAAGGAGCCCCAGTGAAACGCTTTGTTTCCCCCCACACCCCTTCTCTTCCTTCTGCAATTTAAAGTAGTAACAAGCTCTTTTCTGAAGCATCGTTCCTTGTGCCAGTGTAGGGTATTCCCTAACTGGCATGCTGGAAATCCTATTGCAGCAGAATATCCTAAATTACTTGAAGTTTTGAACCGAGTTTCTCTATAATATGTGGTATCCTTCCGTTAAAATAATTGTTTAAAACTAGTTTGGTAGTCTCACCACATGCTGGTTGCTATTAGGTTTTCAGAAATGAGTTCTGTGACTTGTATTTGGTAATGTAGTACTCAGTATTGAACTCTTATATTTCGGGGTACTTTTTGTTGTTGTTAAATTTTATGTCCTCTGAAGCTAAAAACCTCTCCTGTATTTCATTGCTTTTGAAACGGAAACATAAAATTTTAATCTAAATTTTATATCAGAAATCTCAGCCATTGTTCCAGGGGCTTGAGGTGCATGCAGGAGGAGTCTTCATGAGGGCCCTTTCAGAGAAACATTCTTGAGAAAGTATTTATCAGGGTGCTAAACAGTTAAGATTTCCTCACTTTGTTTTCTGTTTTGTTGTATGAAGGTGACACCATTTGCATTCCCATTAGCGATTTCTTTGTGTTGCACAGATCCATCTCTGAGACTTTCATTCAGAATCCTACAGTAGAGCTTCCTTTGTGTAATCTGTCGGTAGCAGGGCAGCTAAAGGCATATCCTAGGCTAAGAGGTTGTTCAGTAATGTCAAATGAATCCCTGGAGCCCTGCTCTCTGTCATATTATTTTCTGCAAATGCTGACACAAATGAAGTGAAGCATTTATTTATATTCATATATCTATTATTATGGTAATAGAATTGCTATTGTAGTATCGATACAAGAATTTAAATATAAGAGGTGTAACTTTACGGTACTTTCCTATGATTACTTCACCATTTTTTCCCAAAATTGAAATGGAAACTCAGATGGAGTTAAGAAATTATATAACTTGGTTTCTGCACAAGTAAGGAAGGTAACAGTTTGAGAGGTTCAAATAGTTCCCCCTTAGGTGAAGGGCTATATTTAATTGCTTCCTGCACCTATACAAGTGAAATATGTCCAGTAATATACGACAAGCTGTGTGACTACAAAGGATACCTTAGACTGCCAATGTGTTGTGAGGCAGAAAGAGAATACAAGTTTTCTTCATTCCCCAGAGAAAAGTGAGTATCCATTGTGAGCTCCATTTATTGAAGTGCATTATTGCACTCATAAAATGCTTTTTGGTTATGGTTCAAACAGAGGAGAGAGTAATTTAACCCCTAGCTTGAAGAAAAGTTCAAGCACTTAGAATTTCCACTTAAATTAAACATTAAAACATATATGGTAGCACATTCATTTGTAAGGGAAACCAGATTTAATCATCTAATTGACTGGAAAACATGATTTGTTTGTGTCTCTTGGCTCAGACCCTTTGCTAATTTGTGTATGTACATATTTATGTGTGTAGTTGTGATATAACGGTTGTGAACTTCTTCTTAATCTTCTTTAAAAATATCTGATTATAAAAATAACAGAAGCCACTAATTGGTTCTTTATTTTAGTTGTTATTTTTGTAAAAATAATTGAGAAAAGTATGTCATAGAACTTTTAACTTACTCTTGTGCTACTATTCCACTGCTAACTGCTGAGTCCTGTTTTGTCTTGCATATCTGTAGAAGTAACTGTGACAAGTCTTTTAGGTATAGCCAACTGCTATAAATTTTCTTTCCCTTTTCACCTTTGCACTTCACTAGTTGTCTATTATGTTAAGAAGGATGGCATGAAAACATAGTTTTGATTTGGGTCTTCTAAATGCTTGATATCTTTTCTGTCCTTTCGTAATGATAATTTATTTTTACGTTTCTTACTCCTAGATGTTCACCTGTCATCCACCCTTCGTTATGCTGAGGATTTAGTGGTTGCTACCTATTCCTCTTTTATGTTGTTTCTAGTTTTCTGCATCTCTGGTGTATGAATATATAGTCACATGGACAGTTTTCTGACTTTTAATGGTGGTTGGGGTTTTGTTTTCACTGTCTAGTATATCCTTCTGTTATTTTTTTTTTAGTTCTACAACATCCACTGCCTCAGGGTATGTTCAGTAAAATCCTGCAGGAGTTTGCTGAGTCTTTAAGAGGTGTCAGTTTGTTAATAATGTTACAGGACTTGGAAAGCAAGAAAACGTAGGATCTGTAGTAGGAGTTAATTTACTGTGATATTTTGGCAGATATATTGATATATAGTTTCTGTGAACTTCTCTGTCAGGAAAAACTGTACTTGTTCAGCTCAGGGCTAGCAATCTAGGTGCATGTGGTGCAACTGTATGTGTGTATGTACGCTTATAAAAACTGTAGCATGATGCTTTACATTCTTGTCTTTGTTTTGACTTTTAGCCATCAAATTATTTACAATCTGTATCTTAGCTATGTGGTAGAATGTATGCACTCTTTACTGCCTTTTATGTTTTCCATGTTGTAATTAAGTCTCTAGGTAGCCAGCAATTGTTTTGTCCCTGGTCACAGGTGCCTGAAACCGATGCACCAGTCAGGGCTATCTTACTGGATAACCAAGAAAAAACATGCCTTTGACTTTAAAAAAAAAAAAAAAAAGAAAAAAAGCAAAAAAGTAGTTGTAGTCGGTGGGAAGCAATAGGCTCAGGGTTCTTGTTAATGAGAGAATGAAAGATCATGAGAGAGAGAATATTTCACTCCTAGGTCACCAGTTCAAATGCAGACTAGCTTAATAGTGTAAGTTGTTGCCATCTGACAGCTGTTCCATAATCCATGAGGAATGGAAAAATCATCCCAATCTAGTTTTTCTGGCATCTGGATCTCTAAATGTTGCCCTCCTACAGACAATCATGACTTGCACAGGATATTAATCGTCTGTTTTACTCTTGCAGACATTTAAGTGGAGTATTACAATACTGAATGTAAAGAACGCTTGGACTTTCCTGTTCTTAAAACATCGCTCTGTGGGAGAAAATTGAAGGATATTTGAAAGCCACTGTGAGAAAGGGAGAGGTACCACCTACCTCTGCCTTTGCAGTGCCAAGTTCCTTGCATAAATAGTTAACAACGATGCTCAGCATCAAACAGCACAGACCCTTTCTTTAAATAAGCTTTGTTGGAAGTTTGTAATGAGTAAATCCAGAGTAATAATTCCAAACTGATTTTGAAAAACAGATTAAAAATTAAAAATCAAAAAAACAAACAGCATTGATATGTTTCCTTTGAATTCATAACCTTGATACCTGATGGTATCTATTCCAAGCTGTGGCTTCTAAATTTCTTAGGCTACATCATAGTGTGTACTAATGAAATTTAAGAAAACCACACTTAAAATAGGTGGAGTATTTATGTAAGTACAGTGATCGTACTAACAAATCGCTGCATTTTTACTTTGCAGTGTTTAAAACAGTGAAATAAATGTGTGTCTATATATATGTATTAGTTGAACACAGAAGAATAATTACAGTAGGATTTATAGGCTTAGATTTTAATAAGCAGAAAATTTTAATATTTATATGAAGGCACCAAAATTCTCAGGACTTGATTCTGGAAGATTTAAAAAAGAAAGGCAAGATATGTCTGTGCTGTAAGTGACAAAACACTAGTATGTTGCATAATTTATTCTTTATTATAATATTTAATTTTTCCATCCAATGAAGTACTGCATAAATATCCAAGTCAAATATTACCCCAAATGGGGAAAAGCAAAACAAGGAACTGATTAGAAGTGTGTCAGAAATAGATTACAGTTTTGGTCCATTTTCTGATCTTTGATTTGGAATTATAATATTAAAACTTCTTGGGCGGGATTAATTTTTAAAATACAAAGTGAAAAATACTGTTATCTGTTCATGTCATCTTTGTCATCTGTCTGCTTACTTGAAGGGTTTGGATACTTGAGTGTCTCTCTTCCATTCCTCAAACCACAGCAATCAAGATATTAAATGGGTTAAGATTTATTTTAAGGCTTCAGATTTGTTTCAGATTAGTCTAGTTTATCAGTTTCTTAACGACCCAGGGCCACAAAACCTCCTTATTAGCACTGCCGAGCATCCGTACATCCTTTTGACTTCAGCAGGCCTTGTAGGAGTTCAGTGCTTGTCAGGTTCACACTGGTACTCCAGAAGGAGTTTCATTTTCATCTATGTAGATTCATTTTGCTCTTTGGTGCATCTTGTAAAGGCTCATCAGTTTAATGTAAACCCAACCCAGCTGCTAGGAATAGGGAAACATAATTTTGAAGAGTTTTTGGCTGTTATAAAACATAAATGATGCATAGTGCTGATATATTTGTAAGGGAAAAGAACATCTCCTGTCTCAAATGGTAGAGCACATCTGAGCAGCTGCTCTTTATATGTAATTAGAAGCCAGATGTGGTAGAAAGATGGTCATTTAACAGTAGTTAACAACAGACATTAAAAACTTACTTCGTTAAAATAAAAAATTCAGCCAATACATTAATAGAACATGGAAATTAGTGAGCATAAACCAGATTTGATTTAGCTGCACTGCCCTCCATTAACTGCATTTCTAAATTTGCAACTGTATTTATATAAAAGTAAACAGTTATAGTCTATTTGGGCATTTTTTTGAACTGCCATCATGAAATACTAATTTCAAAGTAGGATTTTTTCTGAATATAATGAGAATTTTAGACTATCTCTTCTCCTCAGACACCTTTTTCTCTGCATTTAACAATTTTACCATTTAGTTAACTTTTCTTTAAGGGGACATGCTTGGAAGGTTCTCCCTGTTGCTGTCTCTGGACCAAAAGACTAGAGAATTACTTACCTTAAAAAATGATTGCAGCTTTGAAACTGAATATACAAGCTAGATTCTTAGTGTAGATGTATAAGAATTAGTTTCTTACAATTTGTTAGTGCCCTGGGGCTTCGTTGCAAACAGGACCCAAAATGAAAATAGCTGATGATCAGTAAGTAGAAGAGGGTCTCCTTTCCACAGGCGTTTCTACCTCAAAATGAGAGACAACACTGACAAACAAAACCCAACATTAAAACTGCTTGTTTAAAGTGGCTCTCTCTTTTTACTCCTGATTGCTTGTTTACTCTTGATTGGTCTTGATTTTTAAGACGCAGGCTCAGTTCTTTCCGATGTGATCACATAGTCTGTGATATACAGCCAACTGATGGAATTGCTGAATTGTTGTTTATTGTAACTTGAAAACAGCACAAGGTACCGCATGCGGTATAATTTTTAATTTCTTCTTTTTTTTTTTCCATTTTTATTGCCACTGCAACTTTTCTTTTTAGCTCAAACTTGTCAAAGAAAGAAGTTAGCAAAAGAATTAATTTCAGCTCTTTACTTGCAAAGTGAAGCAGTTTGCAGGTTACACCAGTTATTTTCAATAGCTACCAGCTGGGGGGGCGTCTTTCAGGTGTGCTACTTAACAGTTTGCTTTGCAGAAGAGAAAAATTTTTGGTGTGGGTTGAATGGTTCAAAGTTTCAGAACTCACAGGTGATATACTGAAGGTTCCCTTAAATTATTTATTTTCTTTATTAGTTGTAAGTCTGACGTAATTTTATGCTTCTTTCTTACATTTTGCTTAAAAACATTAGTAAGGGATTTATACTGTTCAGCATCATCAGATACAGACACAGCCTTGTGTATACAAGTATACGCTCATATATACAGTTTTGGGAAGAGGCGTTAGTTAAACATTCTGGAGATATTAATCTAATATATCTATCACTAATATAATGCAAAGTTGAAGCAAGTGATGACTTTTAAATATTTGTGCATTGAGGATACTAAGTAAACCTGATTTTAAAATAAATTTTAAACAACTTTCACTAGCATTATTCACCCTCTTACTGTTTTCTGAACCATTTTTTTTCCCTGACGATAAAACATATCTAGAAACTAAAGGCAAGTCTCCTCTTTATACTCTTTCTGAAAATGTATATCCAAATGGCATTGATAGAACCATGAATAAAATGTAGCTTTTTTGGGGAACATGTAGGGTCCTTTAATTAAGTAAGCAAGGCTTAAAATATAACTTATGTTTCTTCACATTATTTTTTAAATATAGACACTTATAAAATGAGTACTGCGGCGTAGGAAGAGGAGAAAGTACTGTTGCAGGCTTAATGTAAGTCAGTGATTTGTAGGGTAAGCAGAGCAATGGGATTCTGAAGTTTTTTTGAAGATGAATAATAGCTTGAGAAAAAATACTAATTCAATGCTATGCAGAAGATGTCTATTTTAATAAAACCAATGTCTGGCATCCATTGCATATCTAAGATTTCTTGAAGATTTTATTGTAAAAAAACTTGATTGTTGTAATGATAGATGATTACAGATTTTGATTTGTGTCTCTTTGCAGTTTCTTTGTGGAATTAAGGATGGTGGGAAAGGTGAATCGGTGGCTGCCACCAGTACAATAATGTTCCTTTGAGAACAGTATTTGCCTTTTTGCTTGTCAAACGTGTCCTTTAGGGTTTTTGTAGGGAAATCAAGCATGTTCTTTCAGGTTGTTGCTTCTCTTGTCGCAGCTCAGTCGTGCCAGCTCCACCTCCAACTGTAGCCTCATCTCTCCAAAACACTTGTAGTTACCTGACAGGTGCCCAGTCCAGCCTCTCCTACCTGCACGAGGGAGTCGTGGGTTGCCCTGAGCTTGGATCTGTTAATTAACTGGCTGGCCCGCGTGGTGGGATGTTTGGCGGGGAGAGCTCCTGCTGCTGGCTGCCCTTCAGGGAGAGCACTAATGGACATCTCTGTTCAGGTGCGCAGTTCCACGGCCTGGAAATGTAAAAATTTATCTCTGAGACCTCACCTCTCAAATTTGGTTACAGTTTGTGAACAGATTCAACACCCATTACATTCTTGGATTCAGAGTATATGGCATATGACTGCATAGATCTTCTTTTAGAGGAAACCGGGGGAAAAAAAGAGTGGGATTTATTAACTTAGATTTAGGCAGCCATTACCAGAAAAAAAAAAAAAAAGTTCTATTATATATAGATTATATTCACCTATTAAGGTATATTTTTACCATAATTTCCATGCCAGTTTAGCTTTTGATTTAAACAGAAGTGAAAACTACACTCTGATATATCTGCTTCCATGGAATTTAAGGAGAATTCTGGTTACATGAAGAAAGATGGGAGAGATACCAAGAAGTTAATCTGCATATACGTGTATGAAAAGCCAGCCACAGAGCCAGGATAGAGAGTTCTTCTGATAAATGCTGTGTGTCATTTTAGAAATATGGAATCCTCTCTTTTTATTTTGCATGCAAAGGTATCAGCATGCAGATAATAGAAGACAAGTTGGAGAAGAATGTGTGCATAGTACTTTGCCATCAAATTAAAATGAGCAAAGCAGGCACAGCAGGATGGACTGGAAATTCAGTACTGTGTTATGCCCTCTATTTAAGCCTGTAAGCAAAGTTGACTCTGTACTTTTAAAAATGCACTCTTTAAGAAATTGCTTGAGACCAAACATGTCTGAGGTGCAGTATGGCACGTAGTGTTGAACATGTGTGTAGATATGTATGGCATTGTAATGGGTGCCTACTGGTTCAGCCTTGTGTAGTCTAGAACAGAAGCCTGCAAAGGTGACGTTATGCAAAATGGTAATGCAGCCTGTGGCTTATAAAGGCTTAGACAGCAAAAACAGCGTAAACAGAGGAGAAAACCTGACAACTTTCATGCAAAGAGGTAATGAAAGTGGTACTTCTGATCATCAACGCCGTTTGGATTGCCAAAGTCCCTCTTCACAGTACAGAATACCCCATGTGCTGTGGTGCTCATTGAGATAACACAGCACACAGGGTATTTAAAAAAAAACACATTTAAAACTGTGAATAATGAGGGCGTATTTGAGAAGAATATGTATCTATTATGTTGCATTCAAAACTGAATGGGCAAAGGCAGAGATTGCAGTATGCGGTTAAAACTACTGTCTAGAATATATGAGAAATTGAAAAGAATTTTGTACCTTGAATAGTTGAAGGAAAGGTTTGTGAAAGAGCAGAAATTGTAGGCTGAGAAGAAAATCTAAACACAGGAAGAAAAATGATATGGTTTTTACCTGCCTCAATTAAAGTATACCATAAATATTGCGTTTCTTGATTGAAATTCAAGCTATTCTTTTGATTATTTGAGGCTTAATTTAGTGGAAGCATTGGATAGTGTAGATTGGATAGCGGTTCTCTCAATCTCTTTTCCCGCATTCAACTTTTCTTTTGTAATTTATGTACTTATAGATAAAACAAAGATGGGAGTTTATAGCTTGCTATTGATTAAACCCCTTTTCCAGTTGATTTAATTAGGTCCTTTGCTCCATGAAAATCTGATCGGAAGCTTAGATACAGATACATTGCTTCAGGCATGCATTCAGGCTAAGGTGATGGAAGGAAGCAATGAGCCCATTGTGAACGGCATGGAATGGGGAGCGGTGGGGGAAGCCAGGCAGCAATCAATCAGCACTGCTTGCCTTTAATAGAAAACTCTCCAGTGCCGAAGTTACTGCTGGGAACAGAGAGATGCAAATAAAAGCATAGATAGCTGTATAAATACAGACTGATAAAGAGGGAGATTCGGCAAATTCTGTATGCATTTGTACCCAGTCCATACAAGTGGAGGGTGGTGGTAGTGTGGATATTTTTTTATAACATGATTAAATAGAGAAATAAGAGCAGACTGGAAGACCTGCTTTTTACCAAGGCATGATAAATGAGCTTTATGTACAGTTATTCTAAATGGATGCAAGGGCATTCCTAGATGTGCGTGACCTATTGACCATCTAGGAGGAGAGCAGTACTATAAAGCAAGATCCACTGATATTACAGTAAAAATAATTAATTTCAATCTGACAGTAGTTATTTTTAGAAACATGGCAAGTGATGAGACTGCCGTTAATCTGACTACTGCTTTCTAGCATCTCAGACCCTTTGTGGAGGCTGTCTCTGTCCTGTATTTAAGATACTTGTTTTTCAAGTCATTATATTCTTATTCTTTCAGGAGCAAATATGAAAGAATCTTTATACCCTTTAGCTCTTTTTCCGTGGCTAAGTAGCCACAGCTCTACGTATATGTAGGCTATAATCCGAGCTCTAGAATAGGAACTTATTACTGCACATCTAAATGAAGTTAAAATAAGGAAGGTCAAAATAATGTTACTGTATTTCCTAAAACCATTTCAAGAAGTTTCTTAGCTAGATAGGCTGTGTACTTTCACATTAACTGTAAGTTATTTCAAATTCCAACTGCACCTATTAAAGTGCTGAAATTTTATATGATGGGGTATAAATCTGAGCTCACTTAAGAGTTGTGTGTACAGTACCAGAACCTTAGGCAGGCTCAGGTGGAGCATTATGAAGTGATATAAATGGTCTCAGCAGAATTATGTTTACTAATGCTACAGTTTAGAATGCCTGTTGAGGAATATGATCTTCCTTACTTCAAGCATGGTAAAGTATAGGAATGTTGTCTTTTGTTTCTCAGGCACTAGAGCTTGAAATGTGAAAGCTAATGAATATCTTCTTTTTGGTCTGGTGGCAAGCAGAGAATTGGGATTAATGAGCTGCAACTGTGAGGAAAAAGGAGATCGTTTTCCTATGTCTTTGTAGTTAGAACATATGCCTATAAGATGGAGTGTCCATTTTTGGCAGCTAGTTCAACCTCCTGCTGAAGGCAGGGCTAACTTCAAAGTTCACGATCTTCATATTTTGTTCTATTTCATGGATATTAAAATAAAGATCTTGTCTTAATCCTGAGGCAAGTTTTCAGAATTCAGTACACAGGAGAAAAGGTTTGCTTATTTCAGATGCACAGTACCGTGCTAGCAAAACTCTATCTGTTTTGCCAAAATATGCCGTAGCCACATAATAAACTGGGGGAGGGCAGAGGAAGGGAGAGAGAGAATGTCCATCTGTCTCAGATTCCTTCGAGAAAAACATGAGAGGCGTGGGTCCGACAGTTGTAGGTGGGCAAGTCTTTCTGTGGGAGCAGTGAGATCCAGATCTTTATAACCATTCTTTTGAGTCTTATTTCCCTCCTGTGCTGAGCACAGCGATGCACGTAGTGACACAAAGCCCCGCAGAGGGGAGGGGGTGTTGCTCCCTGGAAGAGAAGCGCACCCCCCTGGGCTGGAGCCCTGGGGTAGGGACATCCCCACCAGCCCTAAAGTACGGCGCGGTTGTGGTTGCACGCATGAACTTTTGTCCCTTAACTGTCTCAACGCTTAGCTACCTGGCAATCTTTTCCCTATACACAGTAAAGTACGAACAAATAAGAGAGAGAGGGAACTCTCTACAGACATGGAACAACAGCAGTTCCTTCTATGCCTGATCGTAAAGATGGGAACCAGTGGTGATGTGAGGTGTGCCTTGGAACCTTTCTCTGCTGATGTCCAATAGGTGACATTACAAAAGATTAAGTATTTAAGAATATATGGTTATTTATATTTGTGATATTCTTTTATTTATTTTTAATTTTTTCTTTTTCACTGAATTATGTGGAGTTGACGTAATATACAAATAACTAAGAGAAACTCTTACCAGTAATAGCTTTTGAGTTCCATCTTCAAAACGGTGCTTTGCTTACTCTGTGACTAGTCATAGAATCTTACAAAATATCTCGAGATATTTTGTTAATTTGGTTTTCTTTCGCTACCCTTACCACCATACCATCTCAGTAAGGATTAACCATTTCGCTACGGGAAGAGAGGTAAGTATATGAACATGGTGAGGGGAAAAAAAAAATCATTGATTCCTGACAGAATTTGATTTAGTATTGTCAATGCCAACATAATTTATAAACAGGCTTACCTTTTCTAGGGAACTTTAAAAATTTTTTCCTAGAATTAATTGCTGTAGCCTGCTCCCCCCCGCCAAGAAAAAAAAAAAAACAACAACCCACAAACAAAAAGAAACCCAAAACCCACAACCCCAAAAAGCATCTTTTGTAGGGGCTTGATTTTGTGTTCCCAGTTCTACGCTTAAAACTTGAGGGACCATGTCACCTTCTGTTACCCCTGCAGGTCACTGATGTTTCAATGCTGACCAGGGGGCTTGTGACTTGAATTTTACCTTGAATCGTGTGGAAAGCATTTATAATCTTCTCTGAAGATAAATGTTGCATGTAGGTCTTCATTTTATTGCCAAAATACCCATGTTAAAACAAATCTCAACACCTTCTTTGTTTGCTTTTCAATTCAGGATGTGTAGAACAAGAATAATGTATTTTAGAAAGTGATTCAGTATCTGGCGTATCTTTTGGAAAACAAATGTAAGATGGGATAACATATGTCAATCACATTGCACTGTTACTGTAGTTTGTATTAGAGATCTGTACAGGTCTGATACATGGATTCAGTACACTCCTAAGTACTCCTACTGCCTTTGTGGTTCACATTGCGTTACTCCCTCTTTCGTTCTGGGCATCTTTGTCCTGGATCATCTTCACTCCATGGTACCATAGCACACCCTGGCCCCTGTGTGATATGGCACAAGCATGGACAAAGCCCTGTGGTTGTTGAGCAGTTATGGATGTGCTATATGCCAATCTAATAAAGACGCCTATGGGTGAGTATCTGTGGTATAGGTACTGAGCCACAGATTACTTTGAACGCCGTGTGGTATGAGTGCGACCACGCAACGCGAAGCAGAGGTTGCAAAGAATAGTGTGGATGTGAGCCGCTCCAAGCCAGCCGTCACAGGAAATGTGGATTGATCTGAAGCAGCTCAAAAAGACAAGATGGTTACACGCGGCCCATGAAAAATTTGGGAAGCCTGCTACTGTTGCAAATGTTCCTGCAACACCAAACTCGGTGTCACAGAAACTGACAGCTGCCATGGGTTTCCCATAAGAAGGTGCTGCTTAGAGGCAGTGTTCTGCAGTATGACTTTGGTCTGTATTTCTCCACTTCTAACGTGACTGGCTGTTTCCCAGCCCTTATTTCCAGGCAATCATACTCTTTTAGAGACAGAGATCCTTTGTGTGTCTCCAGCCACTGAAGTTTGGTTGTTTCCTCCATCATCTTCTTGTAAATGTGCAAGCAACTAATTGGCCATTTTGCTCTACTTGGGAGTTTCTCGCATTTTCACAAATTTGTTAGCACAGTAATCTCTTTGCAGCCAAGAGGATAAATGCACTAAATTATATTGTTTGGACTTGTCTACAGATATAGCCTGAAACATTCCTTTTCCCTGCTTTTAACCCCTTCTGTCTCTTCACTGACGTGTTTTGAATGTGGAGGCATAATTGCGTGTGTCCAGTTTAATTCTGACAGCCAGAAGATAATTAAATTTAACAGAAATGCGCAGAGAACTCCATACTGTTACTCCCACAGACTTGCGGCCAAAGTTTGGGACCCAGTGGAAATAAGCTAGTGTTGTTACTGGCAGTGTTTATAGTGCTCTTTGTTATGATATAGTACAAAGTAACTAACTCACATCCAGGACTGGATATCCAGCAGCATTTGTGGGAGCTACTTTCACTGAAAGGTAGGGGAGGAATGTGAAGGAAGTCCTCTCCAAACTTCTGGACAGATGTAAGAAAGTATGAAGCCTAGCATGAGGAACCAATTTTACGAGTCAGTTTTCACTAGTGACACGGAACCCTCTTCCGTGTGGAGAAGTGCATCGTGCTTGTGGTTACTCCTCCTGCCATGAAACATAAGGAAGACACATTCTGTTGGTCAAAAGTACTCTTTCATGAGGAACTAGGAAATGCCTCTTAGAGCATGGGTCATTTCAAAATCCTTTACTGTCTGGGTATCAGGATTGCAGCTTTTAGTTGAGGTGGAGCCTTTAGAGTCGTGGCGAAGATATGCTCAGCAGAAGACCTAGCAAAGCAGTTCTGGTTGTATATTGTTACAACCTTAATCCTCAAGCCTCTACTCAGCTCAAATGCCATTTCAGCTAGCAACAGTTAACGAGAGAGGAGTACATGCCGTTACACAAAAGATAATATCAGATGATTAATGCATGTGCTAGCCATTTTATTCCGTCATTGAAAATGTGCAGAATTAGCACTTCTGCCAGAAATTTCTTAGTGTTTCATCTCTAAACATACCTCAAGTGAATAATTTTTGGCTTCAGTACTAGAGATTTTTGTACAGGATGCTTAATAATACATATTGAAAAGGGCAATCCATATTTCTTTCATAACTAGAGCTTTGGATTCAGTGGTTTGTTTTTCTTTAACTGCAGGCTGTAGGTAATGCATGATTTAATAAAATTACTTGAGCATTCCCTTCTGAGCACTGATCATGTAGAATATTACAAATGATTGATGTTCACTTCCTTTATGGTAAGCCAAAAAAACTGATCATGGTATCATAAAAAAGAAATAGCATTTTATAGCAGCAATCAAAGTTGAATGAAAGCTAATGAATTAAAGGGGGAAGTTTTAGTACCTCTTTTAAGGAAAAATTCCAAGTATTTTATGGGATGCATTTATATAGGCGTTAACGTAGGGTTCCTTTTATAGAATAGATATGATAGTTTTTGCTGTCACATTTAGCATTTAACAAAAACGTTCTAATAACAAAAAAGCATCAGGGTTTACTAAATAACAGACTCAGGTTTTAATCAGAATAATTAAATATTGCTTTATAGCTGTGAAATGAATATGTAAATGAAAGGACACATGTACTTTCTATTGTGGATAGAGAAGAACGGTGCAATTCAACGCTGTTGAATACCTTCTCCCTGGGGTTTTGTTTTATTCTACTGTCCTCCTTCACATAGGTATACCTTAAAAATCTTTCCAGAAGGTAGAGATTTATTATTAAGAATCTCTGATGAGTAAAGAGTTGGGATTTCATCATGGTCTAAAGGCATGGTCATGTAGTCACTCAGTTTGGCACAAGTGTGAGCTGCTGCCAGCAGAGGCAATTTCTCCCTTCCTCTTCCATAGTCATGGCCACCTACCCTTATGATGTCCTTCATGCTCCCTGTAGCATGTCTCAAGCGAAACCAGAGACTGCATGAAAAACTTACCCAATAAAATGAAAGTAGCTAGCTTGCTGGGTGCCTACAGGAATTGTAACGTCACTAGAACTGAGCAAACAGGTAGGTGGATGATGGCCTTTTTCACAGGGACAGAAACTTCGTCACATTCAAGATGAAACCTAGTGATGGTGCTACTGAGGGGCACAGGGAACAGGACAGCCCAGTCCACCGAAAAGAGGAGAAATTGCTGCTGTCATTTTGATGTCATGAGTGGTTTTTGTTAATATGGAATCGAAGGACATAACTTCTATTTAATAAAACCTCTAAACCTCTAGCCCTGTTCCTAGGGAGGCTTTCTTCTTGCCCTTCCACGTACCCTGGGTTAGAAGTGGAAGCGTGCTGGCTGAGGACCATGGCCCACTGACCACTCTTCCCGTCACCACTTGCCATTTCAGAATGACACCGGGCCAGGTCTTTTCCCCAGTCCATAAAGGTCTCTCTGTGACATTAAGCACCAGTTTGGTTCAGAACAGGCTGATGGAGGAAAACCAGGTAGTTCACTTCGTTCTTTGAGTCAGTTGTGAACCACTGTTGTTAATTTACTGCTGCCTCAGGGTACACCGCATGATCTATGCGCATTGTCTCTGGCTAACAATGTAAAAATATTTTTCTCTAGTTTAGTGCTTTCTTTTTTATTCATTTGTTCTTGAAAACTTAGATTTCTAATAGTTAATTCAGCAAGAATATACTGTGATACACGAGAGGGGAATCCTAAGCAGAGACAATCAGGAAAGAATGAAATATCATTTATTTATATTTATGTATGGTTGTCTTCAAAAATGTGATGTCGAGTATTTGATAATTTTCTACATAGTCTCTGTGCATGAATTATTAGAACTTACGGTTTTAGTCTATATGTTGATAGATGATTTATTGTTCCCAGTGAAGACTCAATCTCATTGTAAGAGAGACACAAATGACATAGATTGGAATGTGAAATCATTGTAAGAGGAGTGACAATGTGCAATCAGATATTTATATCCACATACATATACACGCTTTATAGGAGTAGTTACTTGCTTTGTTACTATTGTAGCATTAAGCATCTTAAACTTAGCTGGCATTAATGAATTGCTTCTTAGAGTTAGGTGTCCCGGTAAGGAGGAAGTTCACAGAGGATGTTTTATGCCAGAGGCATGAAGTGAAATGAAATTCTAGACATTTATGGGGGAAAGTGGCAAAGCTGTATATAAAATAGATGGTAGCAGAAGAAGTAGAATTTAAAATGCCAAGAGAGAAGAGGAGGCAAAAAAGGACAAAGTTAAGAAATTATATGAAAAAATCAGTGCATGAAACATCAGAAGGTGGCAGAAGGATTACAAGAGTGGATGAGTGTGTAAAATTGTCCAATTTCCAAGATACTTAGGGGCTGATGTGCCGTTGTCAAGAGAGAGAAGCTTTTGTAGACGTTCATGTGTCTAATAATAATCTGCATCTTTAGCTGCATGAGTGCTTATAAAAATGACCCATATCCATTTAGAATCCTAAATGGATTCAAGGTTCTTTGGGTTTTAGGCTGTTTTATGCTTTTGGAATTTTTAGCCATTGTGATGAAACCTAAATGGAGATAAAACTAAAAACTGCATTTAGAATGGGCTGAAAGGGAATGGTTGATACGATGTAATGGAGCTTGAGAATAAATGAATCAAAATGAGAACCAAGAGCTTAAGTGAGCATTTAGCTGTGCAGGCAAAAAGGAAGAAAATTATCTTTAATGTGTAGAAGAAGCAGCAGAAAGATTTATTTATGATCTGGATTAGGATGGCTAGGGAAGGGTGAAACAAAAATGACATTTTTATTACAGGCTTGAATGACAGGGGGGGATGCTGGTGATGCAGTGCTTGGGTGGGAAGACAAAGAGGTCAATTTTGGCCATGCTAAGCCGATGGCATGCCAGCTAGGTGAGGTATCAGTGAGACAGCTGAGGTAGGAAATTAGGTAGAAGAAGAAAGGTCAGGAGTGGAGAGGTTAATCTGATTTGTCAATAAAGCTGCTTATATATTCTGTTTCGTAAATAGTTTTATTAAGCCTGTATCAGAATAACAAAAAAACCCACCCAAAGTCATTGATGGTGATTAGGTATTTTTAATAAAAGGTGCGTTTATTGCAGGTTTCATGACTTAAAGACAGATCTGCTACCAGAAGTTCTCTTATCTTCTGTTGTTATAACACTGGGTTTGATTTATGTTTGAATGGAAACACTGATCCATTAAAATAAATTGTCTGAATGTTTGCCCAGCAGATCAGATTGACTTTCATCTGTGAAATTTAGTGGTTTAGACTTACAGTTAGACTGACAGGTTGCACTAAATGGGAAGAGCAGTAAATCTGTATTGTGTCGTTCCAGCATTGTTTTCCTACTTCCCTTCTTCTAATACTGCATTGTGGAGCTGCTGTGTCACACTAAGCATACAATCCGGTTTATTCCATTTCAGATGTCCAGGGAAGACGTATGTTTTCTATATGATACATTCTATATTATGGAAAAGTAAAACAGATGCTTTGCACAGTACAGAGTAAATAAATGGCTTAAAGAATGTGATGATGCTGTTGGCTTAATTTATATGTAAATGTGAGCAATGCTATTTTAGATTAGTGCAGCAAATTGCTAAAAGAGGAGTTGCATAAATATCGGCTTTCAAAGGTTGGAGTGTGAATATTTAAACAGGAAAAGTTTTTTCAAGGCAATTTGATTTTCTGAAGGCCATTTGAAAAATGAGGGGTTTTTTCTTACCAAGGACTGTTGGTTTTTATACTGCTTTTCAGGAGCTTTGAAATTTCTTATTTTTCACTGTAATCAAGACTGCTGTAATTTCTATTCATGCACTACATTTTTCTTTGTCTTAGTTTTTCTTGCCTGCAGTGGTAGAGCAGCATCCGTTGCTTGGAAGAATGTCAACAACTTGTCAGTCATGAATTATTTTGTATTGGTTATGTTTTGTCTGTGAGAGTATTTTTAAGCTGATTTTACTGGGGGTGGAGAGCAGAGAGTTATTTTCTGTAGGCATTCGTAAGGGTAAAATTTTTCCCAGTGTGTGCTGATGAAGGTGCTGTCTTCCAAAACATACATTAGAGTGTGTTCCAGTGTTTATCTTTGTTGGTCCTCTGCCGAGGGTAGCAGTATACTTTAGCATGCTCTCTCTCCTTGACTTCAACTTAACTTTCTTGTTTCATCAAAGGCAATTTCAGACAAGAACTTTAAATGCCAGGAGAGGTAGTGTTCATTTTGTGAAAATGAGATTTTCATTTGTCATCTGCCGGCACTTTAGTTCATGGCTCGAGCTATTCGAGTGCTCTGCATAAGCAGAGTCTTTGTGGAACTAGGAGACACCTTGAGGAACCAAGAAACAGTTTCTCATGGCAGCATTGCCTCAGCCAAGAGGGAAAAACGGTATTGTAATTGTTACAGGTGCACTTGGAAGGAACTATTTATAAACACACACAGCATAAACTATTGTGCAAAGACCAGGAGAGTGGTAGATTTCGTGCTTATGAAGAAATAATGAGTCACAGTAATGACTTTAGTAAAGGCTCAGTCAGCACGGTTTGACCAACTGTTAGTATGCTGGTATCTGTGAAAGATCTTACTAAAAGTGTGTACATGGGGCAACATAAAGCAAATGGGAAGAGTAACAGGGAACAATTAATATATTTCAGATATCAAAATTCTCGAATTGCTTTGTGGTTATGCAAAAGAAGCTTTATTGGTATTAATTTTTAATTTATTAATTATGATCATATGTTGTTAGAGTTTCAATTTTAGTGTGTGCTGTGCAAGGTGCAGTCTTATACCATAAGCACATACAAGTATGCTAGGGCGTACTCACTTCCCTGGGAAAATGTTATTAGCTGTTACTTTCTTCCAGTTAAAAAGTTTAGGGATATTTTGTAATCTGGAGAACACGCTCTTTGTGATACTCAACAGATTTACTTTTTGTCTGCCAACACATGCTGGAGATCTCCAAGGTAAACTGAATACGAATTAAGTATCCATTTTTCAGGAAATGAATGGAAAGTGGGTTGCGATATGGGTTGGCGGAAATGAGAGCAAGGATTTAAAATAAATTTATTTCCCTCTCACTAATGGGAAAAGAACTGGAGAAGAGTAGCTCTGAATCAGTTTAATGTGTGCAAGGAACGTGGCTTTGAGGCATGTTACGAACCTCTTCATTAATACTGATTAGTTCATCTGACTATATGATAAATCATATGTTCAGAATGTGAGTAAATTTACATTGCGTCCATATAAGCATCTAATCCACTGCTTTATTCTCACTTGTGGTAGCATTAGAGTGCTGAAAAAAACACATCTATGTGGATCCAGGTCTCCAGACCTATCTGAAAGGGAAGGATGGGAAAGTGAGGGGGCAGAAAGGCAAGGTAATGGAAATGTTAGAACAAAATTATAATTATTTTCAAAAGGGGTAAGTGGGGTAAAAGTGTCCCGAGTCAGTATTTTTACAGTATGTTCCTTTCACTAAGTGAAGTTATTGTTGCCTTTTTTGGAGTCCAAGAAAAGCAATATTGCCTTCCAAAAGTACCAGTAGCACAAGCCAGCACATGCATAATTGTCTCTAACATCTAATTAATATTCTTCATTTTAGTTTCCAGTTCAGAGAGACAGTATATGGTATTATTGTCCTACTCCATTGGTGTCTTATTTCTGATAGGCTAGGGCTTGTTAGACAGTGCATGCCACTTTGTGTCAGGTGTTCCCAAAGAGACAGCTGTTTCAATGAAAGAAAATAAAAAACTTTTTCGAAAGCCAAAGACAGAAATAATTCTCTTGAATCACTCTTAGCCTTTTTAAAACTGTACTGTCACAATGCCTGCATGGTAGTCACTCCTATAATAATCTCAGATCGAGAGAATTGTTTAAAATGAAATATGCATAAATACAGCTGATTATTAAGTCGTGAATACACAATTCCTGTGAATTCGGCCTTTTTTCCTGCCCCTACCTAATTGTTCATCCATTGCAAATTAGTTTGGTCATTATGGTTTACTGCTAGGTAATCAGCTGTCCACCTCCATAAATTTCCGATTGTCTGTTTCTGTCAGCTCAGGAATATTCAAGGTTTAGCCTCCGAAGGTTTAGAAGCTAGCAGTTTAGTTATTTGGTCCGTGTTTTCAAATTCCTGCTGATGTGACTAAATTCAGTGATTCAAGATGGTTTATTTTCTTGCCCACCTGAGAGTGATTAGACAGCAGTTCCTCTATTACGAAAGGTCACACCAGTTGTGTCAGGCACATCCATAACTTTAAAAATATGTTTATAGCTGGTGTCTGTTGTAGTTACAGGGAGCGTGATACATGTGTGAGCATCTGATTGTGCATCTGACAGATACAAAATGCGTGAGGTGCCATGCTAGAAACTGGGGACCTGTCAAAATACTAGCCAGTTTATCTGAACTTTTAATGTATTAGATATTCTGTCTATGACAAATGAAATCCCTTTTGTCTGAGCTGAATGTTTTCTCTCAGGAAGGTTCATTGCATCTGTAGGAGAAAATATGGATGAAAATTATTTCCAGGCTTTGATTTGCTGTGCTATGTGGGTAGCTGAAACTCCAAAATTTGTTATTAAGAGACATGTGGTTTTTTGTTTGCTCTTGTATGCAAATGTTATTTCAAGTGTTGTATTAGAATTTGTAAGTTTAGATAGCCTTTTTGAGACATAAAACCTTCTTTCTCTTTTCCATATCTGTTGTGCTTTCCTGGTCAGGACGTTTTTAGGACCTTTATCCTTTTTATTTGGTTTTTTTTTTTTAATATTCAATCTGTCAATTTGAGTTCTCTGCTACTGTTAGCTCTGTAACAGATAACTTCAGACCTTAAGTTATGTTCCAGAACATGATTAAAAATATGCTGTAAGGGATTTTCTTTAAAGGAGAAACCAAATGGGAGAAGGGGGAAAAGAGGGGAATGATACTTTTTTTAGGGGTGATCTGCATTTTCAAATTAATGCTTACATTATGAGGGAAATTTCTTTTGTGTATTCTGTTAGTACAGTTTTTAAATATGTTTAGTCTGAGACTTTTATTCCGTAGAAATTTTTAAAATGAAATTTCAGGTCTTGCCTCAGATTCTCTTTTCCCTCCTGCTTGTGGAACTAGGGAGCCCATCACGTTCTAGGAGGAGCTTGCTGGTGATACCTTAATTTTTCATAGGTTGCTGGCAGCACATATACTAAGTCCCTTTCATAAAGCATACTGGAGAGATTACCAGGGTTTACAGAATAGCACTTTCTTGCATGTAGCCTGTGGTCCTCCCACCCCGTTGGCTATTCTCATAGGAGGCTGAAACAGAAACAGCAGGACCTGAAGGACTTGGTTTCTGAAAGATTCACATCCTGCAGCCACTAAACTTGCTCCCTGAAATAATCCCAGATCTCCTTTTTTGTTCCCTCCCACATGCTTTACGGCCCACCACTGCCCTGCCCTGCATCTCACTCGCCTGGAGCTGGTGTGGTGTTCTGCATGGGCCCATTAGCCAGGCAGAAGAGGTAAGGGCTACGTCCTCCCTGCGATCCTCTTGGGGCTGGGAGTGGCGACATAGTGCTTTTTTTCCTTTGACCCAAAGATTACAGTTTAAGGAGCTGTAGAAATGCAATTACTTTAAACTTTTGTTTCTCTTCACACTGGACTCCTAGTTTAAAAGCTAGTGGGAACAAAATACCAGTGAGATGGCAAAGTCTGCTTTAAGTACGAAACAGCAAAAAGCCACTAGCTTTGGTCCTAGGAAGGCTGGGAGGCAGAAGTGCTCCTCTTGCTGACAGGCAGAAGCTCTTATGCCTGCTGGGATATGGACAGGACGGGCCTTTCCAGAGGCACGGCCAGTCCCCGAAGTCCCACTGTGATGACAGCTCAGCTGCTCACAGCCCCAGACTGCAGCTAAATGCCATGGCCTCCTCCAAGGAAGCAGAGAAAAGGGTTGCTATTATCAACCATAATGACCTTATCAGATCAGTCTCCATTTCAAAGGGATTCCGCCACTTCCAGTATCTTCATGAAAGCTGGCATCTTCTTCCTTTCCTCCAAGGACTTAGCATTTCACACGAGTCTATTTAACCAAGAAGTGGGCAAGGTTGAAAGTCCTTATATTGTTCAAGCTTCACCTTTGCTGGCGACCCTGGAAGGATGAATGCACTCTAGGGGAGAGCTGAATATTCTTTGAATCTGGATGTAAAATTGTGTCTCTGAGAAGGCTCATTGGTGAAGCAGGATCTGCAAATCCTTCCTAATGGCTCTTGTTCTTATTAAGGGCAAAGCCAAGCTATTTTTCTTTCCCTCAAAGTTGAATCTCGAGAGGAAAAGAATTCTGGCAAGCCATTTTGCCTCCAGAGGCTGCAGTCCATGATCCCACAATGCTTGTGTTTTCATTGCTTTGCAGTGGAAAGCATCCCCTGTTTTGCTTTGTGCGCTGAGACTTTGTCTAGTAATCCCTGTTTTTATTTCACAGAATTTTAAATTTATGAAGGGTCATTTACTGCCTCTGTCTGTCATGATAGATAGAAGCCTAAGAAGCACGGAGGCTAGATGAACACAAAGCTTTCACCGTGCACTGGAATCTGGGCTTTTCTTTGAATAGAGTGCCTAGCACTCAGGTCTGTTTTTGCTAAATTGTAGCAGGGGAGAGAATTTATCTGGGAATTTTACTTCCATATTGAAACACACTTTCACAACACTGGTTATGCCAAAGCAGTGATCTGAGGTAAAATCTTAATCTTCAGGCAAGCAAAACCCCAGGATTTTTTCCTGCCTACCCTGCTGCATATGCGTGCCTGACTGCTGGAACCTAAATGCTAGCGAAGTGTCGGCTCTTCTCAGCCAACTTCAGTTCAGGTTTACGTGCAAGGTGGATAACGACGCCTGCAGAAATGCTGTCACTTACTGGCTGAGAATCTCAAAGGAACAGGTTTTAAAATGGTCCCTGTGTTCTTGACTGTGTGATCACTACTGTTCCACTCCAGAATAAAGGCAACTAGCTTAGTTTATATCTTTGTCCCCACATTGCAGACTCAGCAGCCATTGACTCACCTCTTTGCTATGTATATATAACATTTTTTGTGTCCTTGTTTTTAAATTACATGAGTGGGATTTACAAAAGTGCACAGATCCATCCCTGTTTCATTGCATTTGCAAAATTCCAATTTGCTCCAATCTGGGAGCAGCGTTAGGTCAGAAATGTGCACTTTTGAGATTACCACCCCAGATCTGTTGCATTTTTCACATAGCAAACACGTATTTCATAAAGCCTGAAGAATTTATAACTTGGTCAATTTAATATTGTTGAGGCATTATCAGTAATCTTCTGCTTCCCATCTGTGATTCTGAACTCTGCATCATTATGTTGATATTTCATGCTCTGCACTCCATTAACATTTAGGATGTGTCATAGGGGCCAACACTTCTCCAAGCACAAGGAATTCAGCAAGATTACAGGATTGGCTTTTACAATGTACAATTTAAAAAGATTCACTGAAATCTGAGATGCTACATATACCTGTGGGTTTTTTTAATTGGTGGAGATAACTAAAGAGTGAAACTACTCTGCGCTTTTAGGAAAGATTGCTGGATTACCATTTTTTTCAAGAAGGATGAGATAGTTCTTGAACATTGGTGACAATTTATAGATTCTTTCTAGTTTGGCAGTTAAGACTATAATTGTTTAAGGCCACAGTGCTTTTTAAGTTTGCAACAAGATTGCAATATAAATTACTGTAAACCCAGTTTCTTATTACACAGCATTATATATCAATACGAGACAAGGTTAGACTGGGTAGTGTACAAAGGCTTTCTGGAAAAATGAGTGGTTTTAAGGATTTGAATATTTACCATTGTGGATTTAGGAATGTAATTGTTCTTCAGTGCACAGACCTGTTTTATTTGAAAATTAGTGTTTTACTTCTCTGGTTAAATATTTATTCTGTTTACTATTTCAACATTTTATGAATATTTTGTTTGCTCTGGGGACTTTCTGTGCATTTTATCAGCTGAATAAATGAAGTAATTCACAAACTAACTGCCTCTTGCTCTCAATGGCTTTAGGGGACCTTGCCATTCCCTGTAGCCTTTTCTCAGGCCCAGCTGTGTGGTTCTGAAATCACTTGGCTGGTAATTAGGTATTTATCAGATTGTTTCTGAAAAGGGATGAGACAGTTATCTGACACAATTATCTTTGAAAATTGAATCCCTCTTTTCTGGTCCTGCTGAGGATATGCAAAGGTACTGTGAACGTTTAAAGCTAAATGCCTTTGAAAAACCCTTGCTTTTTTAGATCAGGTATAACAGCGGAGTCAAAATGCAAAGGCTCTTTTTTTTGTGACCTTTCAGGCACAGAATTTTCTTTCTATCAAATATTGATTCTTTTCCATGTGACTCTGTTTGGAAGTACTTTTGACAACAACCACTTTGCTTCTTCAGATTGCCCCTACTAATAGTGTTTGAACATTGACAGTCTTTCTTACGGATCAAGAAATTACTAATTACATCACAGTATTACTAAAGATATTTTTTTGCCTGTTCAAAAAATGGTGAGTATGTAGTTCTAGAAAAACAATGTGGAAACATGGTATTTCGTTTTGAGAAATCTGCAACAGATACAGGACCCATTTTTTTCCAAACACTCCCTTGAAAGTCTTGATAGTTGAGACACGAGTTGTTGATTGAATATGCCAAAGGGCAAAAAAAGAATAATGCATTAGTAGTATAAGATATGAGAAAGTTCTTGCTTTATTTAGATCATTCCTTGGCTGTATTTTCAAAAAGCACAAACTTTTTTAGCCAACTCTTAAGATCTGTCCATTGGGAAACACAGAGTTCATTCCATTCTTAATGAATTTGTCATAAATTTAGATTAGAGTGCAAGCATATTCTCATTATTTTGAGGAGATAGCATTGCTTTTAACCAGTTCAAACCTCTTTGAAGAAACCTATTTAAGTTTTAACAGAAGACACTCAATTCTTGCATCACTTACGTGTGAAAGGAGCTTATATAAATCAAAGGTGAAAGTACCTGATGTAATAGGAGCAGAGTACCACTTTATTCCTGACATTCATAAGTAGGAGTATCCCTAAAGGGAACTTTCCTTTTTACTGTTGTCGTAGTGTTTTCCAGACTTCAGAAATGACAAGAAAATGACTTTATAACATACATGTTGCTTTCTCCTGAGTAGGTATAGACTAGGATCTGATTCTTGCCAGTCTTGTAATTTGGGTTCAGTCTCATGCTGAAGTTTTATCTCCTGGTTGTTGAATTACAATCAGAAAAAAAAAATCTTATTAAAACTGGGCAAAGCATTTAACTGATAGTAATTTCATAGATAATCCATGAACTCTGTTCTAATTTTTATTCTCATGATTATATGCAAGTTCTTTGCAGACACCCTGCCTCAGTCAGGGATCCCGTTACCAACCAAGAATTGTTGTTTTTTTCTTTCCTCTCTCTGCTTTGTACCTGGTTTTGTATATGGTACCACACCCAAATCCAGTTCTGAATTCAATTAATATTCCCATAGAGTTTCTGTAAGGCTGTCACTACAGGATTTACTTCACGTTTGCTTGCTTGCTCTTATTAAGAGAATGGTCCATTATGATGCAAAAGGGGAGGCCCAGGTTAATCAAAGGGGATACAATTTTGAAAAATATGTAATTGAAGGTTTTGGGTTTTTTTTTTAAATAGACAAACCCAAACAGCTGTTTCAAAAGTCTTGTGTTTTAGAGTTGCGTGGAGTGAGTCAGTTGAAGCTCCTGGAGCCTGTAGTTGGCAGGGTTATTCAGTTAGAGAAAAATTTGGTGTTGTACAAGTGAGAATTATGCCAGGCAGCCTGGCTGCAGTTGGGAAGAACAACTCAAAGCGTTGGTTTTCTGCAGGTTTGAAGCACAAATAAATTTTAGTAAATTAGAGAGGTCTCTAAAGCTACGTCTCCTCTTCCTCTCATACAAGCGCTTGTGTGTGTGCGCAAGCACACAGAGTATGCTGCACTGTAAAGGTTTTAGCTAAGACCTTAAAATCATTCCCTCTCACTCTCTTGTACTGCTGCTTGAGAGTGATGATACAAATATCTTCACTTCTCCCGTCTCTTCTGGTGACTGTTACCAATTACCTTTGGCCTCTGATTGCTCCCCTGAGAGTGATGGAATATAAAATAGAGAACAAAGCCTGCAATACTGCGGGTCTGTGCAAAATAATAGTTTGCAAGTTAGAATTGATTTTTGCATTCCAGGGGAATAATCAGCCTGAACACAACAAGCACTGCAATGACAGGCAATGACTTATGACGCTGCATAGCATATTGAAACATTAGTCTGTCCGTACTTGCTGCTTACCTGTGGGATCATAAGGTTATTTCCCCATAAGTGTCATCACAAACCTCCTCAACTTTCTATTTTTGACCATGCGTGTACGATTTTTCACAAGATGAGTGATTTTTCTAATACTAGTATCCGTTTTTCCAATCTTTTTTTTTTTGTTAGTCCTAAAAGACATGCCCAGCATAGTATCTCCATCCAGTCTGCTTCTGCTCCAGGACCATTTGATGTTTCTAGCTTTTTCTAGTCACTCTACACTACAGCTTCTGAGCATTTTATGACTAGTTTTCTGTGAGAGGCAGCCCTCCCTCATTCCGTGCTAGACACTTTATAATACCGCGTTTCCTGAAACAGTATATGGATTTCTGATTTTGGTGCTGTGGTTTCTGAGGAATGAAGAAGGATTATCATCCCTGAGGAAGGGAGATCATTGAGTCCTATGTCCTGCTCAGAGCAGGGTCAGCCAGGGCAGGTTGCCCAGGACTGTGTCCTATCAGGTTTTGCATATAAGGTGGAGTCTCCACATTTTTCTGGGCTGCCTATTCCACTGTTCAATCGCCTTCACAGTAGGAAAGATTTTTCTTACGTTTAAGTGAAATTGCCGGTGTTTCAATTTGTGCCATTTGTCCTGTCACTGGGCACCACTGACAAGAGCCTGGCTCCCTCTTTTTCATTCCCTCCCAGCAGGTTATTTATCCACATGGAGCAGATCCCCCTTAGCCTTTGCTTCTCCTGACCGAACAGTCCCAACCTCTCCCCATATGACAGGTGCTCCCCCTCCTTAATCATCTTTGTACCCCTTTGCTGATTTTGCTCCACTGTCATTCTTGTACTGGGGAGCCCAGCACTGGGACCCAGCACTCCAGGTGTGGCCTCACCAGGGCTGTGGAGAGGGGAGCTCCTTCCCTTGAGCTGCTGGCAATGCTCTTCCCAGAGTAGCCCAGGATACCTTTGGCCCTCTCTGCTGCAAGGACACATTGCTGACTCAACTTCTTGTCCAGCAGGAGCCCCAGGTCCTTCCTGGCAGATCTGCTTTCCAGCCAGTTGGTCTCTAGTATGTACTGGCACCTTGAGTTATTCCTTACCAGGTGCAGGACTTGGATTTTCCTTTGTTGAACCTCATGAGATTGTCCAGCCTGTGGAGGTCCCTCTGGATAGTGGCACAACCATCTGGTGTATCAGTAACTCCTCCCAGTTTTATGTCATCTGCAAACTTGCTGAGGGTGTACTCAGTCTCACTGTCCAGGTCACTAGCAAAGATATTAAACAGCATTGGACCCAGTAGCAACCCCTGAGGTATAGCAGAGGGACTGCTCTCCAGCTGGGCTTTGTTACACTGATAACAATCCTTTAAGCCTGGCAGTTCAGCCAGTTTTCAGTTCACTTCACCCTCTGCTTGTCTAGCTTGTACTTATTTAGCTTCTTTATAAGGATCGTATGGAAGACAGTGTCAAAGGCCTTCTTAAAGTCGAGATAAACAACATCTGGTGGTCTCTCTTTTCTACCAAGCCAGTCATCTCATCGTACAAAGCTTTCAGGTTGGTTAAATGTGATTTCCTCTTCATAAAACCATGCTGACTACTCCTGATCACCTTCTTGTCCTTCCATGAATATGGAGATGGACTCCGGAGTAGGTTCATCTATTACCTTCTCAGGGATCAAGATGGGGCTGACAGGCCTTCTCTTCCCTGGATCCTTCACCCTGAGGATAGGGGTGACATTTGCTTTCTTGCAGTCCTCAGGAACCTCTCCTAATAATCCAAATCTTTCAAAGCTAATGAAGAGTGGCCTTGCAATGACGTCGGCCACCTCCCTCAGTTCTCATGGGTGCATCTGGTCAGGTCCCAGAGTCTAGCATGTGTCCCCAGCTAGTTTAAGCCCTCCCTAATCTGATCCTCCTCCACTAAGAGCAAGTCTTCCTTAGTTCACACTTCCCCTCTGGTTTCAGGGTCCTGGGATTCCTGAAGGCTGGTCTTTCCCACAAAAACAGAGATAAAAGAAGGCATCAAATACCTCAGCCTTTTCCATGTCCTTTGTCCCTGGATCCCTCACCTCTTTTTCCCTGGTCTTTGTTTTGTTGCTTATGTACTTGTAGAAGTCCTTCTTGTTGTCCTTCACATACCTCACCAGACTGACCTCCGGGTGGGCTTTGGTTTTCCTAACCCCAGCCCTGCACGCTCGGACAGTGTCTCTGCGTTGCTGCTGGCACAGCGGGCAGAAAAGGCAGAGAGCAGTAAGCGCTCGGTAAGCGAATTTGGCTCCTTGAGAGAGGCCAGCAGTCTGATGGTCGGGCAGGGGCCTGCATAGCGCTGTCGCTTTTCTCAGGGGGCCCTAATTCGCAGAACAATTGGAAATATTGTTTTACAGTTAGTGGTATTGTTTCGTGGTTTTTTTTCCCCTTTCTCTTTACACTTCTTAACACTCCACTTCATGCTTCATACCTTGAATTGCACATTTTTTGCATTGTAAATATATTGCTTCCTTATGCAGAAATCATATTCTGTTACTCTCTGTCTCACTTATGTACTTCTCCCTGATCAAAACTTCTTTGTTAAAGTTGTCCCTTATTCAAAATTAATCTCAGCTTATTTAGCCAGACACATGAAGGAAATGTTAGAGGTTAGCAGAACTTCTGGTAGAGAGATTGTTTATGTCTCCCACTGAGACTGGTGGGAGAAAAGATGTTTCTTTTGTCATAAGTTTGGCTCCTCACACTGAGCTTTCATGCGTAGGCAGCATAATAGAGGGTATTTAGGGTTTAGGCCATAGTTTATGTCACATACCATAGTTTGTCAGGCTGATACTGCTGTTTGGGTTTCTGCTGCAGTCTTTCAGTACGAGTGGATGAACGTGGACACAGCCTTTTTTTTTTCTTTGAGTTATACTAGGCGAACTATTCCTATGGTACTGCTTAGGCAGTAAATCAAGTCAGTTACAATCTAGGTAAGATTGTTTTACATACAAGTTTGTCACCTGCCAGCACAGAAAAGTAAATTGAGCACATTCAATCCATTACTATTATTATTATTAATAATTATTTTACTCTTGGTTTTCTCAGTGCATTTAAAAAACCCAAACCCACAGCTTAAAAGAAGTATAAACCTTATATCAGAACTGTTAAAACTGACCTAACAATTCGTTCTAAAAATGCAAATGTTTTGGAATACTAAAAGATTAAGTAAGGTGAGCTTTATGAATGTCTGCTGAAGCTGTCACTGAAAGGATCACAGTGCAGATCCCCAGATGCTCTATACTGGTAACTACTCTGGTTTAAATAGATTTGTATTTCTTTTAGCTGCTTTAATCTTAGTAGAGTTGATTTACTTTCTAACAGAAAAGGAGCTGGCCAGAATTTTTCCCCCTAGTTCATCAGCCCTCTGTCATTCTTGCTCTTAAATGGAAACAGTTGAGACAATGTATGTCAGTGCTTCCTTCTAATCCTCCTGGAACTCCAAATAAATTTAGTTTAACAAAGACAGGATGTTTAAAGTAGTAGAAGGAGGTTCTTAATTTCAGTGATACATAACTTTACTGATGACAATGCACAGGAGGAGTAAGTGCAGTAGTGTCAGTCTGAACAGAGATGACCAGATAATTGGCTGTCCGACTCATAGACTTTAGGACTTTATAACAAAAGGATTGAAAGTACGGGAAGATCCAGCCAATATCAGCAGACCTAATAATGCATGACAAGCTTTAAAAACTTTCTGCATTCAAAATTGGTTAACATTGCTTCAAAAAGAAGATTTTCTGTTTTTTCTGGTCTCAGAGAAATTTTGCTAGTCCACTCCAAAATGACCTTTGGGTACACGGCAAATCAATATTCTGTCCAATCCTGTAGATAAGCAACCTTCTTTAGCATAATATTTACCAAAATGCATAGATTTTTATAAACGGAAGTTATTTTTACAAGTTAGAATCTTAATTACCTAACCTTGTGTCCTGTTTTGTCTGTTCAATGTACTGCCAGAATTTAGTCTTACCAAGCTGGTTACCATTTCTGAGGGAAGCAACAATATTAATCAAATTGTAACAAAAAGGGAAAAGAAATTAAAAGAATACTAGGGCTGGTTTTGGTCTTGTCTCAGTGTCTTTCCTTCTGCTGCTGAATGCTGCACTGGCTACAGTGATAAATAGTAATATACTTGGAAAGTGGAAGAAAATAATTGATTAGACCTTTTCCCTTCATTTACCATAGTGCTTCTTTCCCCTCTGGGTTTGTGCGGTTTAATTTGCCATTGATTCTTTAATGATTATAATGTCATAGAGGAGCCAGTGTTTGTCTTCATTGCACACTCTGGACAATGCATTGGACCTGAATCTTTTCTTTCACATTCTGATGTAGATCTGCAGTCATTTGATACAGAGTAAAGTGAGGTCTCGGGCCAGCTGAAGTTTATATGGTGAGTGCATCCTTCTTCTGTCACTGGCAACATCTAATTAGTGCCAGTCCTTATTCTGCGGTGTTAGTTTCGTATTTCAGACACTGAAGGACTAATTGCAGATAAGGACCAAACACAGAAACACTTGGCTCAGTTATTGTAATCAAAAAAAGATATAACACTGAGAAATTTGTATACAAATCGAAGTTCTAAATGCATGTGGCAGATATTTTATGGCCTTTTAGTATGTACTAAATGAAGCAGTGTTTTACATTGCCAGCTGAATCCCTTTGGTTGTGATACATTTCTGTGGGTTTCTTCCACTATAGCGTAGTACTTGAATTACAGGACTGTGGCAGTACGCTATGATAAGAAATATCTTGTTTCTCTTCTGTGAAACTCAACTTCTATCTCAAAACCATTTTCCATTCTGATGACATCTTTTTCTACTTTATCTTTCCTGTGATCGGGGCTACAATTTCAGAAGAAAGCACTATACTCCAAATATAGAGAATTAGCCTCCTGTTCAGGATTGTTTTCAAGGAATATCTACAAGAATTGTTTTTAAACTGTAGACTAAAAAGCTTTGTTTTCGTATTAAAATTATTTTACTTCATTAAAGCCGTCTTCACTGAAATTTTCTGTAAGAGTAATGTTTTTAATAACACTGAAATAGTATCAGGTTTTAGAATTAAATATATTTCAAACATAAACCACAAGCAGAATGAGAAGCCAGAAATGTTTTTACAAACAAGCCGGGCAGTCATGGTCTGAGCTTGCTGTGGAGCTCTGTCACATACAAAGGGATTAAAAAGAAGTCATAGTCTACCAGTTAAGCAGATGGAAGAGAGAGGTATAGAAAAGACAAAACTTTGGATTCATGCATGGGATGCCTTCAGAGACAGGGCAAGTGCCATAAAGTGTGTTGCTAGGATTCATCTCCATCCCCACCTTTACGGTTATGGTAGGTTCACCTTGGCTAAAAAGCAAAATTTATTGCTGCTTAAACCAGAGTTGGATGGTGAGAAAGACAGACAAAAACGAAACCTCGCCCCACACACTTTTTTTTCCTAGGCTCAACTTTACCCATTCATCCCCTACTCCTCTATCTCTGCCCCCCTGCTTCCTTTCCTTGGTGTGGAAGGCTGTGGTCAGCCCATAACAGCTCCTCTCTGCCTCTCCTCCATCCTCCTCACACTTTCCCCCTGCTCCATCGTGGGTCCTTCCCATGGGCTGCAGTCCTTCAGGATAAACCTGCTCCAGCATGGGCTGCAGCTTCCCTCAGGGCACATCCACTGTTTCCTCTCCTGATTTTGATCTCTTTTTTCCCCCTGTTCCTCTGCCTATCTGACATTTTGCCCTTCCTTTCACAAACTGTCCCAGAGGCAGCACCAGCTTGGCTGGCAGGCTTGGCTGTGCCCTGTGGTGGGTTTGTTGGAGCCAGCTGTGTCTGGCACGGGCAGCCCGTGGCCCCTCCTCAGAGGTATCACCCTGCAGCACCCCCTCTACTAGCACCTTGCCACAGAAACCCAGTATAATTTGATCCACGAATCAAATTCTGCCTCCAGAATGTGTGATATTAACTCCTATTGGGACCAGCAGGAGTTGTGTCCTGCCACTGGATGGAAAGACTGAGACTCCTATTAAATCTCCGAGCCCTTGAATAATTTTGCAACATTAATGAAATCATTCTTTTACATTGACGTATATTGTGTGAGCACTTCATGTTATAAGGACAAAGTAAATCCTTAACTGAAAGTGGTATTTTTTTGTTTGGTGAACCAAATTCAATGGGCTGCCTCATCAGCATTGTGCTAGAAACAACGTTCAATCTTGTATTTTCTGGCAGAAAGTAAAGATGAAGAAACTACGGAAATCTGAGGCCAAAGTGGTAACTAGATTTATAAAGCAAGCCTGTATTATTACACAGAGAAAGAAACTGATATTGTAAAGGCCTGAAGCTGCAAATCCTCATTTGAGTCTTGGACTCGTATTATGAATAGCATTTAGAGCAGCATGTAACACCTTGGCCATTAATTGCTGTTAGCTCTGCCATTAAGAGCTGTCAAGCTGTTGCAACAGAAGAGCAGTCACACAAGTGATAGGGGAAATTAAAAGAATGGGAATGGAAGGAGCTGGCATCTTTTTGTATGCAGTGCGGATGAAGTGAGAAAAATGAAGAAAAAACATTTTGTAGGATTCAGGTAATAGCAGTAGCAGGAAATGGAGTATTATTATTTCTGGTTGCTAAGATAGTGGAAGCCCAGGTATAACTCAAGAAGCAAATGTAAAATGCAGCATGTGTAGGTGATTGAATCTGTTCACATTTAACTTATTTATGCATTTTTGAACATCCAGAAGTATCAGATGACACTGAATACTCCCAGTAGCGATGCAACTCTTCTATCTGCATTCATTAAATATATATTAGGTTTACAGCTGAAAATTCTCTGTCCCAGCAGACTGAAGAAGTGACTGACAGCACCATAGATTTTTTCACTTTTACAATTCTGTCTGCTGGCATTTAGGTGAGGTAGGAGTCATAATCCAAACTGGTCATCTCCAAGTATACATTCTTAACTACAAGGGGAATGAGTACAAGGGTAGAGAAAAGAGAAGTGCATTTGTAACCTTATCAAGGTGTAACATAGTTATCTGTTGTTGGAGTAGAGCTTCATGCGTCAGCCTGCCTCACGTGTACCGTTGTGTTTGGTGGTCTCTAATTGTTGGTTGGGGTCAGGCAATCATAGGTGTCTAGTAACTTGACAAACACTTCAAACAGCGTTTCTCTTGTCATCAGCAACTTGATGTGAACCCTAGAGACTACGCAGTATATGCGACACTGCAGTCACACACATCGGTTTGCGTTGAGATAGAAGACCCTTATTAAAACAAAACACTAAATCTGTTGCATTTATTAAAAAATTGTGTATATTTCATTAATGATATTGTCTAAAAACATCTTGCTGGTTTTGGAAACCTGTGAACCACATGTTATCTTAGAAACCTACAGAAGAAAGGGATTTTGAACAGGTTGGTATGCTGTAAACAAGGCCTAGGGTGTTCTGGCAAAGCCTGTACTGAACACTATTGTAGCTGAAGTGTAAGAAATGAGTAGGGTGAGCAGAAATTATTTTTCAGCAGTGGTGGAGTTGTGAATACTTTCAACCTACAGTTGTGGTGGTCAGAAAAATGAGTGTAGAAGTCACACTTTCATTCAAAAGATTTTCTTTCTTCATAAGATTCCATTTCCTGCCAGTCAGAATAAAATTTTCTGCACTTCAGAAGACAGAAACTTCCCAGAAAGTTACCTTAACGTCACTGTGAAGTCATTACTGGGTAAAAATCTCCCTAGCTCCATTCAGCAAAACGCCATGTCATAAGAGGAGGACTAATGTAAAGTTTTAACCCTGCTTGTATAGAAAGATAAAAAGCATTGAAGAATGTTTTTAATCTTAGGCAAGTGTGCAAATATTTCCTTGAACTGAGATGGATTAAACCTACACTGAATTATCTTGCTGAATTGAACAATTGCCTGGGTTACATAATCACCAAACAGCATAAAGCATTTTAAAATATACGTGTGCACTACAGGACTTGTGTCTACCTTTAAAACATCTGTTTTGGAGTTGTCTACACTGCGAGGATTGTTAATATTCTGGTTGTGGTTTGCAGCTTCTTAATGGTATTATTTTGATCGCTAAAACTATGTGGAAACCAGCATACTTCACAGAGTTACACTGAGCAAAAAACAATTTGAAAGTACCTTCAATCTATCATTAATTTGTCTGCTCTTCTATCCATTGTGTATTGCAGGTAACATTTGCATTAGTGCTGCTGAGCTGGTGTAATGCAAGGAAGGATACATCATGAAATGGAAACATTATCCTTTTTTGGTCATAGTAGCTGTATTCAGCCTTTCCAGATGCCATCAGTTACTGGGTCAGCTCATTCCAGGTAGGTACCTTTTATTTACACGTGAATATTCATATTTTTATGAATCATTTTTATGCTGTCTGTGTGAATATGTGCATGTACATACCTGAAGTTCTCTCTCTGTATATCAATGTGTACGTGTGCGTGTGCGTGCGAAGGAATTTATGAGTATATCTGCATATTCAAAACACAGAATGTAATAAGTGCTGTATTGTCTATGCTGCAATGACTTGCTTGTTTTGATTGCAAAGGAAAACGTAGAAGAGGAGTGGCCTGAAAATATAAGTACGAGAAGGTTAAGGTGGCTATTAAAGCATTCCTTGGATTAGCACTGTTGGTGGAGGGAAGAAAAACAGAGTGCAGAAAAAGACTTCAATATCAAAGAGAATAGGAAATCTATAGAGAACCTTCCTGAAGAAGAAGGAAGATAGCGGCAACCGTGAAATAGCTGAAATGCAGTGTTTTCAGTGAAGTCCTAGACATCAGGGATCATTCTGGTGTCTGCATGTGGCAAGTCTTACTAGTGCAGAGAGGAGTGGTAAGCATGTATGAAAGGGGCAAGATACTGTCCGACTTTAAAGAGAAGGTGGTGTTAAAATAGGTAACCTGTATCACTAGGGAACAGTGGATTTTTATGGAAATAACATACAGGAAACAAAATCTGTTTTGTTGTGTTGGGGTTTTTTTTAAGAATAAATCTGTAATAACAGCTTTTGAGTCATTCTGAATCATCTTCAATATTTGTTAGGAAAAACCCAAACAAACTTTGATCAGTACCACTAATAATGGACAACCTTTCAGTAAAAGGTAGAAAAACACAATAGACATATAAAAAAGAAAGTGACATGCTGATTTTTTGTGGTTCTTTTGTCTGCTTTGCATCTGAACAATAATGTAGAAGAGACTACTGGCTGGGTTTCTAAGTTGAATACATTCTGTGTGCTGAATTTTGTGGCTATATAATTCTTCTCCTATATCTGTGGGCAACTAGTTCAAATATAGACTACTGAGTGAGAAGAGAAAGGAAAAGGGTTTTTCCTTCAAGTGTTTGTTGACCTATAATGAATGGTGGTTCATGGAAAGTAAATTAAGAAAATGAATTGGTATCTTTTTTTTTTCGCCGTTGGTTTCAAATGCGTTACGTAGGAGATGCAAAAGGATTCCAGAATAAAGGAAGATATAAGTTAAAATTATCATTTTAAAAAGTTTGACCTTGGACTTCAAACATAATTTCAAAACAATTTACCTGTCACAAAGACATCTATTGCTCCTTTTAAAAAGAACGCCTGCAGATCCAACTGTATTTGCATGATAGCTACCTCCATCCACTTGCATTGGTTTCATTTTAGTCATAGTTTTGTAGACTCCACTGAAAAGGCTGTTTGCACTGTATTACTTTTTCCATCAAATTAGTTTCAGAATAAAATCACAGGTGGCATTTTGATTTTTGTGCCTGCTTTGTAATTTTCATCACAGACCTCAGACTTGAACCAAGAGATTACTGTACTTGGCCAGACATCAGCCTGCTCAGCCTCGCTGGCAGGGTGCCAGGAGTGTGATTATCACAAAAGATCAAATAAAGGAGGATTTTTTTTTTCCTTTAAGCAGTTCATCCCATTCATTTTGCTCTTTTCATGTCTTTTCCTTACAAAGGGATGTCTCTCAATATTTTTTTAGTGCACAGAATGAGACAGACCTGTGCACAATCTGAAACTTTTTTCTCCATTTAATGGGGAAAAAAAAAAGAAATAGTATTTCTTTGGAATTCTGCTGTATCCATAAAGCTACCAATAGAGCAATAGGCAACAGCTTTTTCTGAGGACTGCTAAAAGCACTAAGCAGCTAAAACATCTGTGATCATAGTACTACTGAATTGTGTTATTTTATTTCAATAAAAACTGTGCTTTCAAATTAACAGATTCAGTTAAATTAGTTTTAGATCATGTTATTAGAAAACTTTAAAAATTAAATTTTATCGTTTCAAACTCTCCAATTATCTAAAAATCGAAGATTGTTCCAATCTATTGATGACATAGCTTTAATTTCATATGAAAAGCTATCAGAAATATGTTAAAGTTTACCCTCAGAACTGGAATTCTCAACTTCAGTAAAATGTGATGAATTTTAATGGTGGTCTTATAACTTTGAAACATTTATTGTAGTTTTTGCTGAGTCTTTTCATATATTCATGTTGAGTCTCTTTTGCATATGAGGTCCACAGGGAGGTACTGTCTCCCCCCTTTATTAAAATCATGGCTGAGCCTTTCATCTCATGTCATTACATCTTACCTCTAATTCACATATAAAATACACTCGCAATTCCACTATGGCTGTCTCCTGAGGCATACAGTATCTCTGCCTTGGCACGTCTTTATTTAATCAGAGGTTGAACATTATCTGGAAAAGATGTGATTTTTCTTTCCAGTTGCTCAGCATATTTAAAAGCTGGAAAACTTGATAGTTGATTTTAAAGTGCACTGATGTAAAAAAACATGGCATTAACTAATGCTAGATTATGTTTAGATGCATACATTGAGCTCTGTGTTTCTATTTAAGTCCTTGAAGTGTTTTAAAGTTACCAGTTATTATATTGTCAAAAAACCATAGAACTATAAATCCCATGTGCAGCAAAAGATTTTAATAATTTAAACTGAGATTTTTTTTTTCTTTTTTTTTTTTTTCCCTACATCAGTAGACGTAAGTGAAAGGTTTCAGATTTGTGATCTGTTAATAAAGGCACTAGGAGCATTCCTCATGGATTTGGTTGGGCTTGGGATCAGGACCTTTAGCAGGCAATCTCGTGGAAGTGCCCTCTGTCTGAACTGGAATAAATGCCAGATGTGTGGGATCTAGTCAATCCTTGAGCTTTACAGAGATATCTGGACAAAGAAAGCCTTGTAAAACCACGGAATGACAAATTTTGAATGCTCCTTATAGATTGTTAATAGATTTTTGTAACAGAATTCTCTGTAGGTCTTGGGGAGAGGAGGATGAGGAGAAAACCTCTTTTGAACCCAGATTTTTGAGAAATTTTGATAGAAGCTTGTAGACCTCCATGATCTACAAGTACTGTCTCTGAGTACTTGAGCAAAGACTGATGTTGCACTAGAATGCCTGATATATTTCCATCATTTTCAAGTAAAAAAAAGATTACTTTTCTGATTTTTTTTTCGATTTTTAAATCTGTGAAGTACATTGTTTCTCCAGGAAATAGGTTTCCATTAGGAGATGCAGATATATAACAAAGCATAAGATATATAAACCATACATAGTGAAATGTAAATTTGAGAAATACAGTTTGCTAGTGTCAGTTTAAAAAAAAAACAACCACAAAATAATGCTCTGATAATCATAAAAGCTTACTGAAATTCTGAAGAGAACCACCTGAGGATTTGACCTCTTCTGGGGTAGACAAGAATATTTTCAATTTACTTTTCCGTAAAACTTATTTGCTTACAAAGGAAACACTACAGGAAATACATTCGCTATAGTAGCTTCTTTGCCTCTTTCAACAGGAGATAGTTATTATTCATAATGAAACTTTCATAAATTTGAATTGTCTTTTTTCACTGCCTCTAACATGCTAAGATGTAAGCAATCATCTTTGGAATCAGAGAAGCCTTACATCAGAGCTTTTATCCTGTTAATCATAATTCAGTAGCGTAAGTAGCTAAATTGTTTGGTGTGATTTTTTTTTTAAATCACTGTTAGCTTTTCAGTACTCAGACTCTCAGATCTGGCTAGTGAAAACAAGATTTTGAGTTTTACCCTGTTACCTGCTTGTCAAACTGCTGGGCTTGCTGTGTGAGTACTGTACTTTGGATTTATATGCATGATTAATATGTTTTGACAATAAATCCTATATTCCTCTGTTTCCCTGCAACCTTTGAAGGTACCTTGAAAAAAAATAGTTCCTAGCACTGAAAGATCTTCATTTGCTGCTTCATAAAGAAGATCCCTGTGTTGTATAATGTAAAGTGTACTTATTCACTCTTCTGTTCAAGTGCCTGAATGAGTTTTCAGTCGAGTATCCAAAATAAAGCTCTCAATGATCTGAACAAGGCATTGAACAGTTCAGATGAAGAATTTAGCTAGTTATATGGTTGTGCAGGTTTTTCTGAGAATAATGTTTAAAAAGGAAATGTTCAGCCAAACCCAACTCTACCCATACTTTACTATTGACTGTCTTTTGGCACAGCATCAATGGCAGAGAGAACTGGATGGTCAAAGTCCATGTAAGCCCCTACTGTGAAGCTGTAAAGGAAGAGTGAAGACTCATTGAGCTAAGGAAATGAAGTGACCAGTAGTCCCCTGACACTTGTCAAAGAATAGGGTATATGGATTTAAATTCCTTCAGGTGGGAGGTACTTGAGGATAGTTTTCACCCTTTCTGAGCAAGTGATCCAAGAGCTGAGCTCATATTTTAAAAAGATGGCAGTTTTGTTAATTATAGTTTTGTAGTGTTTTAAAGTGATGTTCATAACTATTTTGTGGTGAACCAGTAAGCATTTCAGAGCACCTGAACAGGAAAGCTGAGTTTGTAGGTCACAAGGGAAATAAGGCAAACGATAGAAGCCAAAAAACTCAAAACCTATGTAAAGGTATGCCATCTCAGGAGCAGAGCTGTAAGTCCAAGACGAATGTTAACTCTAAAGATGAAAGGACATGATTTAACAGGGTCATATTTTTAAATATAGGTCCCCAAATTCCATGCAATTTCCACTTATTCTGTTGTTGAATCTGAGGCCCAGTGAAGATAACCTTTAGCTATTTTTGATTAAAGACATATGGTTAAATGTAAGACTGGAAGTGTGTAGCTCTGATGTAGGAACACTTATAGAATTGTGGAAAAAAATAGGTTAGAATGCACGTGGAGGTCATTTACTCTGATTTTTTTGCTCAAAACAGTGCTACCTTCAGAGTTTAATCAGCTCACACGAGGCGTGCCCAGCTGTGTTCTGAGCACATCCAGAGATGGAAATTTGATAACCTCTTTGGACCAATCTTAGGGTGAATTTTTGCTTTCATTTAGACCAAGCTGGAACTTTTTGTATTGCAATTTCTGACCCTTGCATCTTGTCCTTTCACTGTGTGCTTCTGAGGAGAGTCTGGCTCTCACTTCTGCAAAACTTTCTTTAAGGTAGTTGAAGACTGTAATTAGACCACTTACCTTAAACCAGACCATCTTCTTTAGCCTCGCCCAGTATCTCGTATGTTCCAGTCCCCTGACCATCTTAGAGGCTCTCCTCTAGGCTCTCTCTCATTTTTCTATTTCTCTCTTGGAATGAGTGGCCCAAAACTAGATGCACTTTTCCATGTGCAGACTCATGAAGGATAACTGGAGGGAACTAATCACCCTTTGACCTGCTGGTTATACTCTCACTAAAGCATCCCAATATGTTGGTATCCTTCCCTGGGTTCAGGGCACACTGCCAGCTCAAATTCAATTTACCAGCAAGGACCACAGGTTTGTCTCTATATTGTTCTTAACTTTCCATCTTAGAACTTTTCTACCATAGAAAGGGTCATCTTGGATGAACTGTTCTGTTGACAAACTGTGGTGGCAAGAAGTATGTTTTGATGCACTTTCTCCAGTAGTTTTATTTTCATAGGCTTTAGGAAATGTTACTCATGGCCATAAATTACTTTTTTGTGATTCTAATTTTATATAACTGTGATAGATGCATCTGTAAGTGATGTGTAGCAAGGGATGATGATTTAATATATTGTTTCCAGTTGTGAGTTCCACCAAGCTTGTAGATTGTGGTCTTCAGGTTCAAATGCAAAGACAGTAGACAGGCAGTTTAGGATTTGCTGTGGTCAAGGAACATGTGGAAAGATGTACTTACGTCATCCCTGCCCAATGAAGTTGAAGCAGAGAGAAAATAGTCTTCAATTCAGAACTAAAAAAAACAAACAAAGAAAAAACCGAAAAAACAAAACCGAAACACAAAACAAACACCACTTACATTTTGACTGGCCCCAACAAAGAGGGGTCTCCATTTAGACATACTAAATAAAATAAAAAAGAGAAAAAACTGGCCTCTGTGCTCTTGTAAAGACCATGTATGTGTTCATGGTTGCCTTTTCCTTCTCTCCTGTCCCTGCAATGTGCATAGGCCATACTGTAACCTCTTGTAAAGAGGAAGCAGTACCAGCTGAGATCATCTAACCTGACCACTGTATATTTGTTGGCATGTGTATATGCATTTGTAAGTATACATAATGACATGCAATTATCATCTAGTAACTCTTAAGACTGAAAAGTCATCTTGCCTCATGGAGTATTCAGCTTTGTTTGAAGTGCAGGGTAGCAGGTCATCCTTGCAAAATATTTTAAAAATATTTTTCACTAATTTATGTTAGTGTATCTCAATATTTATGAATTAATACTAGATCACATTACGTTATGATACAATGTATTTGTTATCAAGAAAACATAATGATGTTTCCATGGTATGATACTACCAAGTATAATTTTCATTATGACTGTACAAACCAGATTACTTAATAACTCAAGAGATAATAATTTCTTGTTGTCAGAAAATGGAAACTGTGTAGTAAATCTTGTATATTGTTTTAAGTTAATTTACCTACATAATAAGAATGTAATTTATCTAGTCATCCATCCCTGCTGGTAGAAGTAGTGTTTTTTTCTTAATTTGGAATGTTGTGACTAAATTTGTTCTGACTCTATAGGATATATGCCAGCTGATTTTTACAGTTTTCTCAGTTGCTCATCTTTTAATTTTGTTTGACACCCATACATTTTCAGAGTATTCAGATTGTTTCACTTTTGTTGGCTTTGTGGTGTGACCTTAGGTTCTCCCTGTTGGGTTTTTTCGTTTTGGGTTTTTTTTGTGATTTTCTTTTTTCCAAGCCCTCTCCTTGCTTGGGAGGATGACAAAGGTTTGTAATTTGTATTAGTAGAACTCTCATGCCTGGAAAGAGGACAATTATTGAAAAGGGGAAAAAAAAAATCCCAGCACGTGCCTTGCCTTCCAGAGATTGTCACTGTGTACTCTGAGCTCTTAATAAATAAAAAGATTGCCAGCTGTACTTCAATTCACAGCTTCTTTATTAGCCTTTAAAAAGAAATAAATAAAGCATGACGCTTGATTTAATTGTCTGAATAGAGGGAGACAAACCAAGAGGCACAGTCGGTTGCAAGACACTTAATGAAGAAATCCCTATTTTTAATCTAGCTGTAGAAGAGACAACTCTTCTGCTTTGACAATGTGGCCTTTGTGATGAACCTGGCTGGAAAACCACATGTGCTGCACCGTCTTCCTAATTAAGTCATCAAAATGCACTGGAGAAAACTGAGTGACTTGCGTAGACGAGTATAAGTAATTTTAGTTCCTCTATTGCTTGGTTAATAGAAAGTGGCACTGTTCTAGATTATGACTGATAGAGGTTAGATGCTACAGCTGCTATTATTGTGCCTGCAGGTAGGCGCCTTTATATGCCATTTCTGTGCGTATGTAAAAAGGCACACTTTACTTGGTTTCCCTTTCTTTTCTCTTACTTTTCAAGGACGCAGTCCCAGAGGCATTTCCTCCATTTTTTTTTCCTCTAGAAGCCTCTGCCTGTGATTTTCCTCAAAACTTACAGATATTCTCCTTGTTTTGGATGCACTGATTGGAGCGTTCACCAAAACTGGTCTTAAAAGTGAGGTTTTGGGAAGGCTGCCCACTAAAATAAATTAAAAGGTAAACAGGAAGAAAAAAATGTCAACCATGACAGTCGTGGTCAGATAAAAAAATTAAGTATATATAACAGGGAGGGAATCAGTTTTTCTGATATGGACTTGTTGGCCACAGCTAAAGATTTTGTAAATGTGTAGACCAGATTCTGAAGCTTTTATTGGTAAAATTGTTGATAAATACTCATTTCTTGCTTTACCAGTAGTCTTACTTGAAGCTCTAAGCTTCTTAGAGACAAAAATACAGTGATTATGAGAATGGCGTAATCGGTGTTTGGTATCTATTGTAGTTGTTAGAAACCTATGTTGAAAATCTTTCCTAGTTTACATATGTTTGTGACACTCCGAAGTTGATAGCAAGGTTACCAGACATGCATTTGCTTGAATTCTTCTGTAAAAATCGTGTTTCATATGGCTAATGGAAAAACTAGCATAAATGCTATGGATATACTTGTAGATAATACAAATAAAATTTTCACCAGAAGTTATTCTACCCATATTAAAATTAACAAGAAGAAGTGTTTCTTTACATTGTTATCACGATAATTGATGAATTGTCTTTGGTTGCAAAAGTACAGCCCGAAATTCAGTCTCTCCTGAATCTAATATTTATTTAGATGATTAATCTGTTAGAGCTTTGAAGCAATTTAATGTCTTTAACGTGAATTATAAACTAATTTCAGTCATATCAGTGAAAGAATGTAACAATTTACAAGGGTGTTTTCACACTTACAACTACTCAAGGGATTACTGTAGGCATATCTACACTTGCTAATTTATTTTCAGTGCTGTGAAACAGAGTGTCTAGAGATGCTTTATTAAATATTTTAATAAGTGTCAAACTTATTTGCACAATTTCTGTCTTGACTAAGGGTGATTTATATGCACCTGTATCTGCATATGCAGAAAAAAATATCCTTTTGTCAGACACTGCCACCTTATTTTTGCACAAACTAAGGAGGAAATTACTGCCTTTTGCCTAATCTGAGTTTAAATCGAAGTGGAACTGTTAAAAGCAAACAGGTCTTACATTTTAAGCTTTTTTCTCAACCTTAACTGTTGAGTTAGGCTGACAGTAAGGTTATTCTAAATATTTGTACTATATACATGATGGTCTTATCAGTTTAGCAATGTGTAACTGACTAGTTGCTGTGTCTTCTTTATTCTAGCTTTTCTATATCACTTTATAAATGCTTAGAAAAATACTTTGCTTTTCTCTACAGTGTAAAAATCATCATCTATTATTTTGATCAAGAGAGAAACTTGTATATAGCCCATATTCAAAGGAGTCAATATTTAATATTTGATAAATGAAACAGTATAAGGCTGCAGATACCATGACTTTCAGTAAGTTGCTGGTTTTGTTAATGCGACTTAAATATTGTTCCTACATTAATTGTCCACTAATAGTCAAAATAATGTGTCAAATATTCTATATATGCTCCCACTAAATCAATCAACTCTCTTTCCTCTGTTGTATAAAAGCAAAGAAACACTTATCCTTTACAAATTATTTTTGCTCAAGGCATTGTTACAGGCTACTAAGAAGGTAGAAGACTTCTTAAAAGTGCTGCAAAGCACATCTGGTTAACCATTTACTGTTAACTTTCTGTGTTGAGACATTTCTTTAGTTACATTTTGGGTGTGTTTTTTCTTTGTTGTTTTTTTTTTTTTTTGCTCCCCAACATTACCCTGAGGGTAAAATTTTTAATGATACTATTTAGAACTTGTTTTTTAAATCAGGTCATAAAGGAATGAGGTTTTAAGCCTATTTCATTTTTACACACAGCTGAGGTGACCTCCAAGGTTGCACTTTTAATATCTGAAAATAAAAAGGCAGTTAATGGTACGCAACAAAAGGATGCTTTTTTTTCTTCCATTCTTTGCAAAATGGATCATTTATAGCCTTCAGGGTTTTATTCACTTATATTACTCCCTACTCACAGTAAGATTAAACAATTTCCACATTACTTTACATCCGTCTGGCACTTAAATGTATATGTGTAAAATTAAGGTACTGTTCATGTACAGTACCATTTCAGAAAACGTACTTTGTTATATTCACTAACACTCATCTAAATACATGGCACTGAACTAGTGTAGAATGGATCGCCTGCATTTTCTGAAATTAATGTCTAAGCATGTCTTCCTTTAATCGTATGTTACACTAAAATTTCTAGAATAGCTTAATGCTTGAAATTTGTCACACATTTAGGTGACGTTGCTAATTCAGCATGTAACACATAAACAAGCATCACAATTTTGAAAGATGCAATACCCATGACCACTTCTATTCGTCAGTTTCCACCATGGAATCATAGAATCATAGAATGCTTTGGGTTGGAAGGGACCTTTAGAGGTCAGCTAGCTCAACTCTCCTGCAGTGAGCAGGGATATCTGCAACTAGACCAGGTTGCTCGGAGTGCCGTACAACCTGGCCTTGAATGTTTCCAGGGATGGGGCCTCCACTACCTCTCCGGGCAACCTGTTCCAGTGTTTCACCACCCTCATTGTAAACAATTTCTTCCTTATATCTAGTCTGAATCTACCCTCCCTTAGTTTAAAGCCATTACTCCTTGACCTATTGCAACAGGCCCTGCTGAAAATGGTTTCCCCATCATTCCTGTAGGCTCCCTTCAGTTACTGGAAGGCCACAATAAGGTCTCCCTGCAGCCTTCTCTTCTCCAGGATGAAAAGCCCCAACTCTGTCTCAGCCTTTCCTCATAGGAGAGGTGTTCCAGCCCTCTGATCATTTGTGTGACCTGCTCCAACAGGTCCATGTCTCTCCTGTGCTGAGGGCTCCAGAGCTGGATGCAGGACTCCAGGTGAGGTCTCACCAGAGCAGAGTAGAGGGGCAGAATCCGCTTCCTCAACCTGCTGGCCACGCTTCTCTTGATGCAGCCCAGCATATGGTTGGCCTTTTGGGCTGCGAGCGCACTTTGTTGGCTCATGTCCGGTTTTTCATCCACCAGTACCCCCAAGTCCTTCTGGTCAGGGCTGCTCTCAATCCCTTCATCCCCCAGCCTGTATTGATAGTGGGGCTTGCCCTGACCCAGGTGCAG
>Ga0065711_1000661_pt1 | contig 58503 bp, 18 predicted proteins | sample Hoacrofraction12_FD_59098 | JGI IMG/M metagenome (GOLD analysis project Ga0065711, IMG submission 59098) | Hoatzin crop microbial communities from Cojedes, Venezuela - Epithelial fraction 12 v2 (version 2) | ecosystem: Host-associated > Birds > Digestive system > Esophagus > Crop | place... | reverse complement strand
GACAGAGAATCTAGAACTAAACCTCAATAAATCCATTACTCTGACCCTAAACATAAGCCCACCTAGAAAAGTTAAATTGTCTTACAGTACCTTAATGTGGTTTTGTAAGTACTCCTGCGTCTGTGTCTGTGCACTTGCATTTGAGAACTTTTGCATAACGTACTGCAATAATTTGCTGCCTATTAAAAGAAAAGTTCCATCTATAAATGTTTCCCAAGTAATAATTCCCAGCCACTATATGTATGAAATGGCATAAACTTTTCCAGAAGGAGTGTAGTCATAAAATGAAAAATGAACATTTGTCTTAAAAAATCGTATTAGAATGCCTGTTCACTTAAAATGTTCCCATCAGTTCACTATCCTCCTTTTCCTTTTTCTTCCTTTCTCCTAACTCTCGTTATTGAAACTGAAAGCAGTACATTTATCATCTTGAAAGATCAGAGGCACGAATGAGTTTGCAAAAAGGTATTTTTTCATATACCTCATACCTGTAAGCTTTCCTATATAACTTTGATCAGACAGGCACAATCTGGGATTACTGTTGTCCACAACACATGCCTGTGGCTTTCCATTTCAGCTCTGCCTGGAGTGGCCTTGGCCACAGATTTAACCACATTTCACACTTACAAGTCATTTCACACTAATGGTCCTTTATTCCTTTATGGTCACAGGAATATTGCAACTGCAGTTTTAATCTCCTTCCACTTGAAGTTAATTTTAAAAAAGAAAATATATATATTCAGTGTATGATAGACTTAGCAATTTCCTTAGGAAAGCTTAACAAAGATTAACCTTTCTGATAATCTGTTCAATATGTTTATTTCCCTTTGGATGAAATACAGTAGCTTCATGTTAAGTTCCTATCTGCTCCGAATTTCCTAGGATGTGCATTATGTCATCTTGTTTTTGTGTTTTTGCCAGTGTGAAAAGTTTGTCTAGGTCAATTTTATCAGCCTTCTGCATATGAGGAAAAGCATCAATTAGATCACTGCAATGTCTCCCCTTCCCCAGTGAGAATAACCTTGTTTTCCTCAACCACTGCTCATTACACAAATCTTTCTGCTTTGCAAGTGCCATGGGTTCTAACATTTGATACAGAGATTTAGATCTCATCACAAAGTCACATGGAAAATTTGGGTTTGTAGATAGCAGCAAGAACATCAACATTCAATTAAGCAGCATACAGTTCTTTGGCAACAGCTGGTAACTTTGGCTCCCAAAACAGAATTACTAATTTTCACTATCTTGAATTTCATGAAAATATCACAAAGAGATTCTTGAGGTAAACACAATTAGACTATGATCTTACTGTAGCTTGAAAAGTAACACATTATTGGCAACAGGGGTTACCATGTTTATTGCCTCTCTGTGGCTGCCAGATTAAATTCAAGCAATCAGATTTACAGGAAGCTTCCTAATCACGTTTGTTGCTGTTTTTCTCTAGCTTTAATAAAGTTCTCATCATTATCGATATCTATTAAACTAAAAAAATTAGCAAATGTGCCAAAGGAAAAAGGACAGTTCCATGATCCATATCTGCAGTGAACAAAATACCATTCAGCTTCTCTATGAGAAAGACAATAAGATAAGGTGAAAGAGAGCTTTAAGAATTGGAAAAGGGAAATACAGGATTCATTTGTCTACCCAGAAAGGATTTATTTTGCTCTTCCACTGGCCAGCTGAAAAGAGAAGAGAGATGATATGTTTGGCATCCTTTTCCATCAATAATTGCGGTGTTTACCTCGGTATCTTGACCATATTTAAGTACATCTTGCATGGAGGGACGCATTCTCCTTAGCTGCTTTCCAAGCTTGTAGGATATGAGCTGGCTGGTACAGCAGCTGTGTAGCGACATTAACCTGGCACTGATCCCAGGCTCATCAACCCTCTTGTTTGCACTTCCCAAGTGTGTTAAATTTCTACTAATATTCTAAAGAAAGAGACTGCTAGCAGAAATATTTGCTGATACAGCTTTCAGAAATGACCACTGTGGTATTGAACGTTAATGATGCACTCACAAGTATTTCCAACAGCACTTGCATACCACATACCATGCTCACGCACCTCACTAAAAAGGACACTGTGTAACCTCTATATCATGGACTATGATTTAACCTTGACCAAATTGAGAATTTACATACATATTTTTTTAAAAAAATGAATATATTTGATCAGATCAGCTGCCCAGTTAAGTTAATGACACAGTAATGTTTCTGATGTAACTTAATGCACTTCATCTGGGATAAGAGCAACAAGACAAGTTAAGAGGCTAGAAAATGTCAGAAGAACTATGAACACGTTCTTATTTACTATCCATATCCAAAACTGCTGTGTTCTTGGATTCACTCTGTATCTAGACTGAAGCTGAATTCTTTCTGGACATCAATGCTATGTAATTATCATTTTCCTATGTGGGATTCATTCACTATTGACATATTCCTTTGTCTCTGATAGATGCACCTGTACTACCATGTACATTTTATCTACCAGGGGTATTTTTTTTAATCTACCATGCTACCATCCACAAACTAAAGTCAGTTGATATATTGCCTCTTTTCTAACTTTCTTTTACTATGGTTAAAGGATTTTCACTTGTCTGAATGTTTTCTTCCTTTTCTAAGGCTTCCCATTATATTTGTGAAATGTTCTGGTTTGTAATGTCCGTGTGCTTGCAGATGGGCTTTAAAAACAGAACAGCAATAGCCACTTTGCAGACTGCATGTACTTTCCTCAAGATAAGCAACAGTGAGTGTAGAATTACAATTCTTTTAAAGCTTTTGTAGTGTACAAATAGTGCACTGGGGGAACACAAAGCTCCCCATTCACTTTTATTACCTTCTCTGTGTCGCTTCTCACTTACCAGGGCACTTCTTGGTGCATGTTGACAAGCTCTGTGCATTTAAGCATTTAAAAAATTCATTCATTTGCAAAGTAGTATTTTATCTCGTATTTTCATTCTCTCAATTTGAATTTTCATTAATCTCTCTCATTTTTCTAGGCTAATGCTTATATTCAGAGGCACAAATGCCAGGGTTTGTTTGATGAGTTAAATAGTCTCACTGCATGACAGATTTGTTTGATGAAAGTCACCTTCCTTCCTGCCCATGCAATACTTTTCCATATTCAGGAAGCATTTTTAAGAGGAGACAGCACTGAGGTAATTCTGCCCCTACTTAAATCCCTTGACACCCATATCCGAAACTTAATACATGTAGAGCTGAAAAGTAGAGCTCTTCAAAAGCCTTGCAGTTAAGAATTGCACACAAGCAGCATTTAGCCCTTTCGCTTTCATTTTCATCCTTCTCCTACCAGATGCAGCAGACAATTCCTTCCGTACTCTGAGCAATGAGTGAATGATTCAGTACTAGAAGTATGCATAACACTTCTTCACTTTTTTTTTCTGCTGAGCAGGCAGAGAGTAACCCTGACATATTTGAATAGAAAGCTATAATTTTGACCTATGCAGACAATAGCCTGCCAGATAGTTGTGATACAAATATCAAGGAAGAATGAAAAAACACAGATATACTTGAAATCCTGCCTCCATTGAAGCGGATGGGAATTTTGCCATTGATTCGAATGGAGCCAGGATTTCATTGTGAAAGCGTAGTTCAGCTGCAAAAACGTTGTCACTTTTAAGTCTGTGCACCCTCATGCAATCAGTCCCAAACTCCTGATGAAAGGATTTGTAATTTTTCATATTGCCCAAATATTTTTTTTAACAGCTGACCCTTTCTGTTACTTAAACACAACCTCCTTCTACAAGACATGTATTGAATGCTTTTGTTGATTTTAATATGACTTTTAGTAACTTTCCCACATTCCAGCAAAGCCTCCTTGAGCTATTTGCTTCCACTCAATTGCTCTCCTTGTTCTTCTCACTTTTGTAAAATCACTGTGAACACAGCTGAAACTAACAGAAAATAATACGGAACCTGGTTGAACTGTGGCACTTTCTGGCTTCCTGACAGCAGTAATAAATTATTATGACTTTGTCTGCTTTTATTCTTGGCAATACATTTAGATAAACTACTTTTCTACACTGTTATCTTTATTATGCCAAACACTTACAAACAAGTGGGTGGATGGAAGTTCCCCTGATGGAAGTCTTGCTGAGGGTACACCTACAGCTGTCAAATCTGACATACAAAATCAAGTTAATCTGCTTCAAATTAAATTTGAGGAGAAAGAAGTTAAAAATTAAACACAATTGGTTTAGAACGAAATGGCTACTTTGTAGTTCTTGACCCTTTTATTTATCGTAAATATTCGGCTTGCCTTGGAGTAATTTTTATTTGAATGTCTGTAATTAATGATATGGTTCATTAGTTGCAGGGAAGCTAATACAGCTCTGCTATACAGTAGTTCACATAATTGTGGGAGGTAACTCATTCCACATGCTCAAACATTGTAATTTCAAAACATTTTCCTAATAGTTCTCAAATAGAAATATTTCTAAGTGTACATCGAAAACTGCCTATATCCAAGTAACATTAACAGAAAACAGTTTAAGTATAACATGCCAAGAAGTATTATTTTTGGCTGTAACATAATTGGTATTACATGCTGTTGCTATTTTATATACTCTTTACCTTTGTGCCTTAACTTTTATTATTTTATATGGGCACAGGTATTACCTGAGGGTGACTTTGCATAACAAAATATAGGTGTATACTAGCTGCTGGGATTATAGCCATTTAGTTTTCTTGTTTCAAGCTGCAACAAATACATGAAGCAGGCAGTTAAAGACATTAATCTAGCAAACATTTCCCCCTACACTTGGCAGAATGAACATACTTTTAACATGGCATTTGAAATCAGTTTAGATATGAAAGAGAAGCACAAGATCTGAACAAGACTGAATCTGGAAAATATGAACACAGTCAATACTCCTATAAATCTCACTTTTATGTAGAGGTATTTGAATTCAAGTATTTCACCTCTTTTGTCCCCCTTACCTGTAAGATCTTCAGAAGCCTGATAACTTGCAAGCTGTATCCCAATGCCTTGGTCCTTACCCAGGCTTTAGGAAGAACAAGGCATTCGTCTTCCACCCTATAAAACTCTGTGTGTGTGTACCCACTTCAGATTTATCCTTGTCAGTCAATGGCAAGATCCTCAATACTGTGTGCCCGAGCTAATATGGAGCAAAGAAATCCCAATAGTGAAACAGGTACAGGAGATTATTCCTGTTCCCTCCTGCAGCTATTTAATGGGGGACCTGGGGGGAGAGTAGATACGGCACAGTTAAGAAAGTGAAATATTTACCTGTGTTTACTCTCAATATTACATAGGTGTGATGAACATAGATGTAATAATATCAATGTGATGATAGTAGACATTACTGGTTTCATAGGTACACAAGAGAGACTTGCTATGCATTTGTTTTTAAAACAGCAGTTTTTAAAGACTTTTAGGATATACTTTTAAGTGTTAAAAGGCTCTCTAGCTACTTAAACAGAAGGATTTGCTTCCAACCCTTCTAAGTAAAGTCATTATGTGACCAGATCAGCTTATGCTTGAGTCTTCCATGGTCGTGCAATAAATACATTAACAGCCCAGACTGACTCAAGATCAAATATCAATGCTTGCCATACTTCGAATACTTAACATTTGTGTATGTAACCAAACCTAAACTCCATACTTCAGGCTCAGGTCTAAATCTCATTAAAATCTATAGGAGCGTATCCACGGGTCAGAACAGTATTTGGGTCAAGATACTTTCTGGCTGATGGCAGAGTGTGTTAGGTGAGTCCTGGTCTCAGGTGTGTTCCTGGTTGTGCCCCAGCTCCAGAAGTGGGGACAGCCGGGCCTCCTCAGGACGGAGCCGAGGCATATGGGTCAGGCAGGGATCCAGGCACTTCCTGAGATTTCATGGTCTGGGCAAGTGGGGGACCAAGACAGAGACTGGTGCCTCAGGGTTACCCGTCCCGCAATGTATAGGTGCCCTCTGGAAGTAAATGCAAAGTTACAGCCCTGAAAAAGTACCAGTGTGTTAAAATACTTCAAATACACCCTCTATATACACAGCTGCAAATCTGGTTTCATTCTGGAAAACTTAAGACAAAAGTGCTAAGTGTGGCTTATTATGATAAGCAGGTGTATTACATTGGCAATGCCATTTTTCAGAAAACAGGACTGGGATAAAAACTATGAAGAAGTGAGAAGTGTTTGTCCACTTGAGGAAAAAAACATTCAGCTATTTTGTTATTTTCAGGTTTGAGCTACATGTCAATAAGACTAGGTTGTCATACTTAATACTGAGGATCTGTAGTGATCTTTCCCATGGAGCTCTGTTTCTACTTACTTGTTTGCACATTCCTATTATATTCTACCTAAAATATTTTGGCATGTTTTTCACATTGGGGTGTGATTTCAGGTAAGTATATATAGACAAATTAAATTTTGCAAAAGAGAAAAATATTTATATTTGAAGTATCTGTATGCAAAAAAAAGAGTCAGTGCTATTTGCAATTCAAATCTTATTAATTAAAAAACTAGTTAAATTGTTTTATTTGGATAAAATCAGAACTGTTATATATCAAATTTTCTTCTCACGTTGGTGTAGAGTACAAATGTATTCCTAAGGTCATCTTAAGACAAGTGTAACTAACAAGAAAAATAGTAAAATTAATATCCATTTTTACAGTAGTAAAATAGTGATATTTAAATTAGAAAATAACAGGGAAATATAAATTATTGAAATGGCCATTGCTGAGAGCCTCCACTGCAAATGCTTGTTTCCAAGATTGTTTGTATAAAGAAATAATTCTTATCACACAAACAATTCCATTGTACAAAAAAACCCCAAAAAGACAGTTTCCAGCCAAAAGCTTGTCTGGTAATATGATGTACAGAGAGGTTTTTAAAAAACTGAATACTCAAAGCTGCACATATTGCCTGGTTTTTCCCATCGCTATTTGCGCCACAGGGGAGTGTGTTAATTGCATATCCTGTGAAACATCCCCAAATTTTACCCCTGCATCATAATGAAAAGCATAATTCACATGATATATTCAGGTAGTTCTAAAAAGTCACTTTGGCTAATTGTAAGATTTTTGAATACCCAGAATAGCATCCAACATCAACATCCCACGAAAAATCCAGCCTGACATGCAGTTATGTGACTAGTTCTAGTCAACATTACTAAATCAGACAGGTTTGAAGCATTTCTGATTATATCACTTGAAACAATATGATATATTAGTTATGAAATCTTATGTATAGAATTAAAGAGAGTTTCCGTGTTGACTTAGTATGGATCTCCTACACAGTTTGTAAACCACAGTCTTTTTTTCCTTTTTCACATATTTTCAATGTAATCCATCTCTTAAGTAACAACAATTTGTACTTCAGAGGTAGTGCAGTTAATTCATAAAGAACAAGTAATATTCACAAATATGTTTTACACTATGGCTTTGTCTTCAGAAACTGTTTTAGAATGTGTAACAGCAACATCAACAGCAAAAAAAGCTATTTTATCTGCACTTACAGTAGCATTTTTTTGGATTAGATACATACCTGCTGAAGCAAGTCCCTCACTTGCTCTGCTGGGCTTCACGCCGTGAAGCTGTGGATGAATCCATGGTCTGGACAAATCTGAACTGGAAGATGTGTTTCAGAAGCCCCAGTAAAGTACTGGAGCTGTTGATGGGTGGTCTGCCCAAAGGATTGAGCTAACCCTTGCCCAGAGTTAAATTCCTGGCTTTATCTGTATGTTGGGTTGTCTATACATTGGCATGTCAGATCCTCTGCAACAACTGTGTCATGTTACAGACTTTCTCCTGCTGAGCACGTGGCTTGCTAATGTACATGCCATGTATGTTTTTCAAACATAAATGATATAGTTTTACTAATTACCAGTGATCTATTTCCAAAGTCACATATTTCAGCTTTCATGATGCTTGGTAAATGGAGTACTTGATTCAGTAAGAGACCTATTTTTTGCCATTACAATGGAATTTATTTGTCCTATATTTGCCAGAAAACATTTTTAGGTATTCTAAATATTAGTATTTACCAAAAAATAATAAAAAACCCCAAACTCACTCAAAAAATGGAGATAAAAAGACAGTATTTACAATGAAGGAAAGAGAAGCATAGCTAGATTATGCCTAATTCACCGTGATTTGCAGTTGCAACCAAAACCCTTTGATATCAGAAACACAAGTTGTTCTACTTATGTCAGTTTGTTTTGGATTGGGACATTTATTGCTTAGAAGGGGAGTGCTAAATCATGGTGTTTCCTAACTTGTTTAAATCAAAGGGTTTTTACTACTTCTCATGTTTGATTCAGCACTGCTGAAGTTAATGGAACTTTGTCCTTGGGTTCCATGTAATCTGATTCAATGGTTACCACTAAAAATGTCAATATAAACCCACAGATACTTCATAAGTAGTAACGGGGATTTGGGACTTCTAAGTCATGGATAAAATAATACATGAAATTTAGAGATAGCATTGTTAAACTGCTGGGAAAAGACTTTTATTTTTTTTTCTAATGCAAGTCACTGTGTAGAACATCCAAAAAGTTGTCGTCTTCTTATCCATATTTATGAAGGAAATTCTCTGTTTTAAATTTCCTGGTAGAATCCAACCATTTGAGCTAATTTTAATTTCAGAATGGATTAGGCCTGAAAACTCAGCTGGCTATACCAAGAGAACAGACTTCCTTGTATTTCCCCCACCCCCCCCAAATTTTGGATATATTGAACATAAAGCAAGACAGACAGACAGTCATATTTACTTATAGCAGAGACATTGCCAAGTTTATAGAAACAACCTTTATCAAAAGTTTTTTTGTCCGTTGTATTTCTCTTCCAGATACGTTTTGAATTTTCATTTCTTTTCATATTCCCTTAGATACTTCGTTGATTTTTCTGTCTTGGCAACATAGTCTATCATTATATCTTGTTTTAAAATGTGTTGAGTGATTAGAGAGGAGTCAGCGCAAAAAGAGCCACAGCCGTGACTGCCTGTGCCTGACCGAAAATACCCAACCCTCCACGCCTTCAGACACATTGAGCTGATGAGGCCACCCGACGGCAATGTCCATTCAGAATTAGGGTCACCAAAAAGCTATATAGCAATGATATGAGAGCATTAGCCAAATTAAGTTTTCTGTCTCTCCTTATTTATTTCTCTTGCAACAAAACATGTCTAATTACTCACCCTGGGTAAACTACAAGTGACAAGTTCAGGTCTTTTTTCTTTTGTTCTCTTCCTCTAAGCATCTATTCCCAGTTTAAAAAAATAAATAAAATAAAACAGCTCTTGTAGCTAACTTTGTCTGCATCATAATTTCCTTGCAGTGTATGTTATCTTGTGGTTTTGTTTTTAATTTTGTCTTTCAGAGCAGAGATGATGCATTTCAGTTTTTTGCAGAATGACCCATCATCTAGAACTTACTCTCACTCTTAAACCCTCATCACAATAATTAATAATCAGCTAGCAATGTGCACTCCAACGATGCTTTCATGGTTTGAATTGGCTGAAGGCCTTTCCCTTAAAAAAAAAAAAAAAAATCACAATTTGTCTTTTCCCACCAAAGCCACTGTGAGGTACAGGGGGCATTTACTTCATATATGCATAAGCTATCAATCATAACTCCACTCCCACCCTCGTACCCCCAGTCTACTACCTTTTCTGCCTTTAAATGTAATTGCTGATTGTTTGTTTTATTCATCATTTTGTGTCCCTTTCTCGTAATGGAATTCCTGTCATGGTCATTCTACAGATTTTCAGGATAAAAGCAAACCAGCTACCATATTTTCTTGTGGATGAAGCTTTATGTCTTGGCCAAAAGTCATTTATGGAAAGAATACATCAGTTGGAGGCCTTCCTCTCCAGTCTAAATGAGAAATTGCTCCTTATGTTGTCTTTCATCTTTTAAATATGTTCCGATCTGATCTGAGGAGCTGTCTATGTTAGATTTATTCCTCTGCTTGTTCACTGATGTTCTCATCTATGCTAATCAGTCTTTCTTTGTACATCTTGAGCATTATCTTCTTAATCAAGTTTATTTTCAGACCCCATTTCTTGGCTTTCATGGTCTAGTTCCTCCATCAATTCTTGTAGATTGAGGTTTTTTGACCAGCTTGATATCTGACAATGTGATTTACTTTTTTTTTTTTTAAATGCTGGGTGCTCATTTCTCTCATTCTAGACATTCCTTTTAGAAAATTGCTACAGAATATCTGCAAACAGCTTTAAAACACTAATATCACATCATTTTACTTCTCTCTCTCTCTCCCTATAAATACACACACACATATATATAAATAATCCCACACAATTCACACATGTGGTGGATGTTTCACATTACTGTGTGCTTCCTGGAGATACAAACCAGTGTAACATTTTTATGCACTTAAGCTTTTCAAAGCTCTGGCTTTTGAGTTTTTCTCCAGTCAAACAGCTACGTTTGTGCAGCTCATGAATGCCATATAGAGTAACAGTTAGGTCTATACTTGTTCTTCAGTAACTCATTAATCATTTGCGTATTATCTGTTACAAAGCACCCAGAACAAAAGCCCGTCTGTTTTCCTTGTTTCACCAGTCACTACAGTGTGGCAACTCCTACAGGAAGTATCTTTACACATTTCGTTTCTGAAAGGACCCAACCCCACCAAGCTTAACAGCTTCTGGTCTGCGGCATCGCTGAAACATTTGGAGTCCACCACAATTTACAGCATTAGAGTTTCTTTTTGCTGCCTGATTCATTGCTGGTTCTGCTTCATCTTTGGGATTATAGAAAATACATGTAATGATCACACAAGGAAAGTCACTAATACACCAAAGGGACTCCCCAAAGCAGCAGGCAACTACTTCATTCACTTAACTGCAGGGCTGAGGGTGGCTAAATAACCGTCCATGTGCCTCATGCAAAGCTGAAAGGACTTGAACCAAAGAATCAAGGTGTTGGCTTGTCTTGCTTCTTCCTCCTCTCAGCATCATTTTCCCCCAATAAGCTTTTTTTTGTCTATCTTCTCTCTCCCAGCCAAAATTTCTGTGGGATTTTAGGCAAGGGAGAGGATGAGAAAGCGTCAGAGCAGCTAACTCTGCACTCCCCTCCGCCTCAGCTCCACACCCAGGTTACCTCCTCTTGCATTACGGTCAAAGATTTTCCTACTAAGGGGATGCAGCTTGTAGCAGGGTCAGCTTACACCTTCTTCCCACAGTGCTGAATTCTTGTTGCCAAAGTTTCCAGTTTCTGAGGACAGGCTTTACCTGCTGTGCAGCTCTGTGGCAGTGCTATGTAACAGCACAGGCACACTGAGCAGCTCCTCTCAGACCACCACTCGCTGCTTTCTCCACACTTCTATCTTCTTTCAAGTACTTTGCCTCTTTCCCAGATGCTTCAATTCAATGGAAATTGTGAAGGAAATTTGTCTCCATGCCCAGGGCTCACAATGGTCCCATAAACCATTTCAATTTTATTACCTAATCCTGATTATTGAGTGTTTTGCCACTTCCCTATAGTTTGCCAGGGGTTTGGTCCAAACGCAAGGCTTAAATAGTACATCAGGCCTTGGAATGGAAATGAGCTTCTCTCTCTCTTTACTGAAAGGAAAGTCTTGACTGCTGCCTCTAATGCCTGTCACTCCCCTGACACAAAAGTGCATTTCATCAAAAATTCTAATCTTCTAGCAAAGAGTATGCAAGCTACTGCTTTTATAAGAGTACTGAACTACATGACACTATAACAGAGATTGACAAAGTAAAAAAAAAGCAACAAAAAAAAGTGAACAGGCTTTGTAATCCCAAGTGGCAGCTACAAGTCAAACACAGTGGGTGGCTTTCACTTGTCCTGCTCTAATGCCACAACAGGATTTATGGCAGGTTCTCTTAACGACTGCAGCTCAAGGTGCTGTTCCTTGCTTTCACAGTCTGGGAGCTGCGTGCTTTGACATTACCAGCCTGCATTTTCCTTTGATCTGCGTTTCAAGATCAGAGGGGGTACACAAATCATAGGGGTGTCTGTCTGAGCAGATGAGCTGAAAGCATACCCAGCACCAGTACTCCATTTCCTACCTGAACCAAGAGCACAATGGCCAGCGCCTGTCCCATGCCCACTTATTTCCCTTAAGGGGAGAGTGTGGGAGAGATTGATTTAAAAGAGGACTTTGTTTGCCTCCATTGAACAGCATGGGGCAAACAGATGTTAACGCTGAAATTCCATTGTATTTCATTGTGGGCTTGCCTTGATAGGGTTCAATTACACACATGTGAAAAATAAATAAAACCACATAAGCACATGTCTGTTACACCTCCGGCCAGTTAGTGTCAGGTCCCTTGTTTATTTTCTTTAATTGAAGATACTTAGGCATTTAATAGTTTAAGACAGAAAGAGGTCCCTCTGTTGGCTTGTGTTCAGGCTCATTTGTATTCAAATCCACATTTTGGAACAAAGAATCCAAAATGAGCACATATTGAAGTCAAACGATGCATCAGTCACTGAGCATGGCTCTGGAACATATTGTGCATATAATCTCACAGAACTGGGTTTGTGAAGCACTGTGCTTCAAGGGGGTAAAGTCTCTTGCTAAGTTAGGCTCTGCTCCAGCAGGCACTTATGTACATGCTTAATTTTTAGCAAAAAAGCTGTTCTACCAAACCTGATGGAGCTGTGCATGAATCTGAATAAACCTTCTAGTTCAGTGCATGTTGGATCAGGGCCACTGACTGTTATATTGCAATATAAAGGGGAAAACTTATTGAACGGAAACAACATTTTCTTTTCGGAAAGTGTCTCATTCTTCATCTGCTTTTGCTGGCATTAATAATCAGACAGATCTGAATTATATTTCCTTATTCAAACATGCTGCTATTTATATAGACTAAAAAATTTATGTAGTTTTACAACTCTCAAGCTAAAAAAAAAAGAACAGGTAGTCAACAAAAAGATAGTATTTCCCATTCTAATAAACATTGACATTAAATTCAAAATTACGCACTTTTAGTGGAACAGAAATGGTTCATTTTGTTTCATAATGTCAGTCCAAAGTAAACATTTTTGGATTTTGATTTTTTTTTTAAAGAAAAAATTTGGGGTTCTTTTGTCCCCAAGGAAAAAATATTTTCCATGGAAACAAAAAGGTTACAACAAAACCATACTTAAACTTTTTGTCCAAAAATGTTGACCACAACTTGATACAACTTAACAGCTCCCCATATTGTTGTACAACTGCCATCGCTTATTCCTGTGGCATGCAGTCGTTCCTCAAAAACTATTGAGTCTTTTATCTGTAATGTGCATAAATTGTTTTGTAAGAAGTAATGCATTGTGACAATTGCCAAAACACAAGCACATTTGATATGCCGTGACATTTAAAAAGAGTACAACAGTTTCTTAAGAGAGATATTGTATTTTTTTTTTCAGAATTCAACAGGAAATAAGACACCAGAGTGTACAGTGTATTATATATAATTGGCCAATGTCCAAATGACCAAATAAGTTCAGGACTCAGCCTGTGTGTTAAACACAGTTAAGGAAGTGGCATAAATTAACTAAGCTTCTGTATTTTATTTTCATTTCAAACCATATTACTAGAGCTGTAAGAGCTTGGGAAAAAACAGCCTGGCAGTACGCACTTCTCTAAGAAGCTCTTCAAGCTGTAGATGCTCAGGAGAACTTCATTAAAGCCACTTGCTATTGCTTTTACATATACCTCTGACTTTGGTTCAAGAAGTCCTGCCTGCCTCTGCCAAAAGCTAAAGCAGGCATTTTAAAATGAACAGTTTAAAACATAATAATTGGAAGTTATATAGCACATCTCATTCCAAAGGATCCTGAAGCACTTTACAAAGCTATCAGACTAACTCCACAATTGTCTCACAGCAGCCAAATTTCTCTTACCTTCAGCTGGAGATTTGGCTGTGCACAGGCAGTTAGAATTAAGCCCCACAATCGAGGAAAAATGGAAGTATGAGAAAGTAACTAAACTTGTAGCTGGAGAATGAAACAGACTGCATTGCTCCCTGCGGAACACCACTCTGTATCGCACGCAATTCTGCCAGCAGTGGAACATTTCTCACTGTAGAAATGATACGCAGATACTGATCATCAACTACCAGATATTTCTCATTTCAGGCCTTACTGAGAAAAGCAACAGAGAGTTGAATTAAAGCATTAGCATCAATCTCTGTAAATCATCAGCTGTGTGCTTCTCCTCTCTTTGAAACAGCAGAAGACGTGCGCCTGATTTACCAGCTCTAGATTTTATCTACAAATGTTGCTACAGTTTTTATCTGATTTCCCCAACTCATTACTTACTGTCTGCAGCTCTACCTGAAATGTGATTAGAAGTCTTTCCCTTCTGAGTGTATGCAAAAATTTAGAGGATTTATTCACTTTTTTTGGTCTCTCTTTCTGAAAGCTGCAAAGCTCTATTGATATTTTACACTATTTTCAGTGGCCAAGATCTAATATTAGAAAACCAGGGTTAGAGTTCCAAAAATATACACGTCCTCCAGCAATTTTCCATGCTCAGTACAATGCTTGTTCCTGAACACAGGTTGATTTGTAACTATGAAAAAAGTCAAAGGTTGTTTCCCATAACAGCTATCTCTCTAAGTGTATATAATTTCTGTATACAGTTTATTAGACTATTCTACCTACAACTAAAATATAACCAATTCTGAGGTCAAAGGTTATCAGTGCCTCTGACAGTATATGTTTAAATATTTATAGCCACTGTCACAAAGCAAGAGCACTTACCCAAAATTTTTCTGCACCTTTCAAACTACCCAGACAAGATTTGAATATATCCATATCCTTCCTTAACAATCATCAGGATTAAGTCTGTGCTAAACTCCCCCACCTTCTATCGCTTACAGAACACCAATTTCCATCACAACCCATAAGCTTAAAAATTAATAGAAAAGGATGTATTTTGCAACATGCCACAGTGAAAGGGGATGTCTTTGCTCATTTTAACATTAAAAGCATGGTGCTGGAAAGTCATTCTGTTACATAGAGTAGTCCAAAGCTGTTTGGAGCTTTCTAAATCAAAACTAGCATCTTAAATTCAGCCTGGGAGCTAATACCTGTAGATGACAAAGCAGCAGGACTTTGTGTTCTTACAAGATAATCTATTAGGTAGGTGACAGCCTTTTTTATCAGTCTGCTCTGCTGGAGTCATGGTTAATCAAAGATGCATTGCAACAGCCTCATCTGGAATTGGTCAAGGCTCCTGGTCCACATCAGAAGGAAACAGTTAAGCTCTTTTCCAGGCACAAATCTGACCCAAAAAAGAATCCTGACCAAGCACCCTTAAAAAAGGTGGGAAACACCAGTCTGGCCACATCATCTCTATTCTACAGCTATACTTTCAGTTACATTAGGAACAGGTTTCAGCCCGTAAAGGTGACCCTCTGACCTCAGACTTACCCCACACTGAACCAGGCACAAAACACTGCTGGCTGAATTGGACACGGTGTTGTTTTAAAGCTGGGTGGCATTAGCCAACTGAAAACCCTTCAGACTATACCTCCTAATTAAGGGCTTCGCTACACTGGGAAATTTACCAGCATGGTTATAGTGGTTTAATTATAACTGTTATAATTGGGATATAAATATAACTCTCTATTTGGACACTCATATCAGGACTATGAGTGCTTATCTCTGGTTTAGCTTATGTCACTTTGAAAGCTGGTTAAGAAGAAAAAGATGTCTTTATTCCATACTAAGTATATCCAAAGGAGGAGTTATACTGGCCTGCCTGGTGTAATTACAATTGGTGTAACTATACCAGTATAACTAAGCCAGCAAATGTTCCCCTGCAGACAGTCCTTCCTAGCAGACTCATGTACATGTTAAGAGGATGAGAGAGCAGAAGGAAGCCTGCGGAGTCCCACCTGTCAGTCTCCTTGGGAAGGATCTGCCCTTCAGCACTTACTGAGATTGTGCAGCAGGGGACAAAGACTGACAATTGAGATACCATTTTAAATTACAGTGAGTGATACAGGTAGAACCAGCTACAAAGAAGTGGCAAGTACTTCTGCACAGTACCAGCATTCAACAAACAGACCTGACCAAGAACTCTGCTCACTTCCTAGTGAATTATAGTAGCACTCGTAATAGCTGGCCAACACTGGCTCAGAGCAGGGAAGCATGCCAGCTGCTCACTGCTCCTTGAGAGACCCTCACGCAAAAATATAAGCTTATATGGTGTACTTAGGAAGCAACTCAAATATTGTACTTCCTCTAATTAGAAAGCACCTGCAGTGTGAATCCAGCATCTCTATTATTTGTTTCTTTCACTAATAAGTTTCTGACATGTCAGATTCTTATGGCCCTCCACAAATGACTGATGTTGCTCTTCATATGGACAGAGGTGCCCAGGAATTGAAATCTTTTTGTGTTCATGGAATATTGGAAAACTTATGAGAATATTCATTCAAATTTTTACAGAAACATGTTTAAACCAGCATTTTACTGGGCATGATCCATTATTTTTCCCAACAGAAAAACAATCAGAAATAATTGCAGTAATATTTCTAAGTGAATTCTAAAGAATACACATTTGTCTTTACAACAAACTGATAGACACTGGCAACATGCAATACCTTGTATGCCTTTCACAAGAAAGAAGAAAAAATAGGATGTCAGTTGCTGTCAACTAGTTAGACAGCTTTAGCTCTTTATCTAATGTTTCTCTTTATCCCATTGGACCAAATAGATCTCACCTGGTAGAGAGCTGTCTTCTACAGACAGAAAATTAGTGAGACTATTTTCTCAGCAGTAAGCTTTCTGAATCACTTTAGCAGTTCTGTTCAAAAGCCACTTGCTTATATTTGCATCATCTCAGTTGCTTTTGATTGCTAAAATTTAAGACCTCCAACTTAAATGAATTTCAACCAGGCAGAAACCAGTTCCACATGGAACAGGGATACAGAGCCCATGGCATGGGTGAAGATAGAATGACATATTGCTAACTTTGGAAATCCAGGAAATCATCTCCTGAAAACTCAGGAAGATTTACGCCTTTATAATCCAATCATAATTCACTTCCACAAAACATGGAATGAAATCCGCAGAGAATCATCCAAGGAAATTCTTCGAGCAGACATATGAGGAAATTCCTCAGTAAAGGTAAAAGGTCATATATTAACCTGAGATAAATGAATAAAAAAAAGAATAATCATGGTCTCCAATCCTTAGAAGAACGGTCATTTTCTGAGAACCGTATAGGTGAAAGAAAAATGTGGAAACATAGCAGCACCACAGATACAAACAGCATTTCTTCTTGCAATTGTGTTAACCGATAGGTTAATTAAATTCACTGCAGTTGAAGAAGTTGGCACAGGAGTGAGCTTGAACCAGCAGATCTTAAGAGCCAGGAGACTAACACATGATTTAAAACTCTACTAAGAAAAACAAACTCTAAGTTGCAGAAGCCCAGAAACAGTGAGGTTCCAGTCTTATATTCAGTGGCCATCTCAAACACCCACTGCTTGCAGTGGAATATAGAATCAGGTCCATATGCACTTTTTTTTCCTGCCGAAATTACTCGAATTAGGCGTCATTGGTCCCTTCTGATAGAGCTTCCAGCAAACTCAGCAGAAACAGAAGGAAAAATAGCATTTTGTTACAGTCAAGACTCATGATAAATCCAGTGTCTTATCTTTCCCTGAAACTAAAGGAAAGACGAATTGACAGGTAAATCTTAAAGCATTATAATCTATATTGCATTTAAGAACATAATTTTAAAGTGTACCATGGGATTCAATTACCTTTGAATGTTCCTGCCAAGCCACTTCAAGTAGGGCACAAGTGCTAAAAAGCACATTATGTGAACATATAAATAGGAACTGAAGCTAACTCTCCAACAAATCCTTGAAAATATCAAGTGAAAGCAAACAGAACTGAAAAAAATACTGTCATCTAAGGCTTCTCAATACATGTTCTTTCCTATTTCTCTCCCCCAGTCCATACATTAAACACTTTAGAGGCAGCCCACGTAGGGAGGACAGATGGAATGAAGTGTAGGGAGCCTTGTTGTGCAGTGCATGGATAGAGGGAATGCTGCTGCACTCTTCAGATTCATTGGGGAAGGAAAGGAGACAAGGATTTACATTCTCTGTTGAAGACTGGACCAGGAGATTGTGAAAGAGTTATGCTGTCACTTGAGAAACCAGCTTGAAATATACGTGGCCCATAATATTCCATGAATTATTGCACTCCTGTGTATAGGTATAGACTAGGTTAAGAGGGTGTAATCAGAACCAGAAAGTAAGGATGTTCTAGGATGACATGTTGCTTATCAATATCTGCATAAGTTACAACACAACTTTTTTCCAGAACTATAATATAGACAAATATACATACACATATAGATACACACACATATATCCCCTATAAGTACTGTGAAACTCATGGAAAAAAAGTAAGTAGAAATAGAAACACAAAATGGAAGAATTTAAAAGGACCTAGAGTCCTATAAGCTGTAGCAGAAAAGATCCATCATGATAAAAGTATGGAGAAGAAACAGATGTGGAGTACAGCAGTCTCTAAATACTGGAACAAAGAATGGTATGTCAGTTTTATATCCATTTGCTTTCTCTTTTATTCTTCATGAATACTGTGATTGTGTTTCTTCAGTGATTATCCGGCTATTAAAAAAATAAACCAACCACAAAACCTGACCTACCTGATATGGTAAAGTGTTGTCTGTTTGATAATCACCTATTTTGTCATTTATATGAGATGCAAATCTCTTCCAGAAGACAATGCAGGTAATAGAAATTCATGTTTCTAGAAGTCCAGTCACAAATGGGCCAAGAGGCTTGTTGGGACTGTTTTGCAATGTTACTCAGTTACTTAACTATGTTAAGATTATAAGAATAGCTTAATACTCTCTTCTTCCAGAAGGATATTACACTTCAGGTCTTACAGGCACCATTCAAGACTCCTCTCTTTGAGAGAAAATGGGACTTCTGATGAGTATGATAAACATGACATACTTTAAGAACTATTTTTCCAATCATTTATTTACAGCACTGATCTTAAGAAAACACATATTTTAGATGAAGGACTTTATATGTTCCAAGCTGAAGTTCACTAAAGATATGGAAAAGATATGTACACCTATATCCCTGTTATTTCTATTAAAAAATGGATAAGACTAGTAGCATTTGCAACAGATAAGAGATTTTTCACTTGATTTCTTATTCTGTGTCCATTTAACGATCAGCCTACCTTGCCTCAGGACACTGTAGTTTAATAGGCTGAACATGAAACCGACAGGTAAAATTCTTTGGAGCTATATCTTTACATCGCTTGCACACAACTGACTGACTTACTAGGCTCCTCAATTTTAATTCCTGATTTGATCAAGGTATCACTTCTGGGGCAAAGTATTTTAGCTCAGTCAGGTCAAGTGCTAGACTACTTTTACCTCCTGATTGAAATACAAATGCCAAATCTCAAGGGATTCACATCCTGAGCTCTCTGCACTCCCATCTCCCCAACTATAAAATAAGAACAATACGGGAGAAGAATTCAAGAGGAACCCTCTGGTGAACCAAGACCAAACCTAGCTCAGTGAGTAGCTTGGGTTTTTTTCTATTTTTCAGAATCTACTTAGAGTCAACTTCCCTCCCCTGTTCCCTTGTCTTCAGCCACTTCAGCTTTGAGTCTGTGCTGTCCTTGCCTGTGCTCATTCTTGGATAGCAAATGAAGCTTCTCATGAGCTGCCTTGCTTGTCACAATAACAAGCATGCACCAAGTTGCCTTTTCTGCAAGTTGGCACTGAGGCACTGCATCTAATAATACATGGTTGCATCCTTCTGCATAAAAATTGCTTAATACTAAAGCCATGAAAATTTGTCTAAACAAAATTTCATTTCACTCTCTAACACCTAAAAAAGCTGAATCTTATATGCTTTATCTGTTCATAGGTAGTTTTACCACTAGGTCTACATGAAAGCAAGAATATTTCCAAGAACATGGCGTGGATATTTCTATTGTCTGTTACAACAGGACAGAAGGAAAAATGTGTAATTCTTCCCTTTCAAGAGGCCATAATCTTTCCTTTCTATGCCTGTCATGTTACAAGGGATTTTTTTTTCTCATGTAAGACTGAGGCAAAAACAGGACTGGCAGGGAAAGCAGTATAAAGCATAGAGGTTTTCTTCCTCTTTATTTTGCTCATAGAATACCTCTTTTTTTTTTTTTCCATTAGGGTATCCTCCACTAATCTTAAATCTTTCAGATGCTAATGAAGATAGGGTTGCTGTATTTGGAAAAGAACGGGCAGGACAAATTTCCAAGTTTTCTGCCATGAATATCAGAAGGATAAAGCCCTCTTCTCTCAAGTGAAACAGTTCAGAAATTCATGGTTTGCCATAATCTGAAACAGCATTGCCTAGAGGTCCCAAAAGCAGAGCTGAAAATATGCAACAGTCTTTGGTGCATTAGGAGTTGTAGATCATTTACATGCTTGGCAAGGCAGTTTAAGATCATTGTTTACTGTTAAGAAGTTTTCGAGTGTTTATTGAAAAATATGTTAAATGCAAACCTTCGAAGTATCTTCTATTAGAAAAAAAACTTTTTAAAGATAGATGCAAATACATAATGACTGCCATATGTCAAAAGGATTTCATGGTTAAAAAATGGACTTAAACAATCCCTCTCTAAGTTCTCGTAAACCTAAGTTTTAAAAGGTTTTTTTTTTTAAATAAAATCAGGTGGTTTTCTGCCAAGAAAAGTTTTATCAATGGAAAATAACAATTCTTGACCTTCCTGTATCTCACAGAATATTTATCTTCCTACAGAGATCTCTGCTTATATCATTACTAGTAGACCTAAAAGATACTAACTAGATATCCCTTATTGAGTCCATACTTGTATGAATTTAAGTATATCACATTAACTTCAGGTTTTAAACTGAATTCAAAATACTCTTTGTTCAGCATTTCTCCAGAGGATAGATTTCCTGGGAGTTCTTGAAATTATCTGGGTTTGGAATTTGAAAGCTTGAAGAAGAAAAAGCAGGAAGAATGTCTGCTTTAAAACTAAGTGCCTTTCTGAAACCCACAAAGATCTGATTATGGGAAATCACAAGTCTCCATCAGAGTCTTTATCATTAGGTTTTGTGTACTGCTTTTTAAAGCCTGTTAGAGATAATGAAATCACAAATTAATTGTGGCTCTATTTTGGTTTTGATGCTTAGAAACTAGCAATGTAAGTATATTCTCTTTTTTCCCCTAAGTATTTCACTTACATCTGTAGACATGAAACAGATGTACCTAAGCAGCTTCATTAACTATAACTGATAATAAAATATTGACAGGAACTTGGGATTCTATCTTAACTATTGCACATATCAGAGTAATGTCTCAGAGGCAGTATTAGAAGATCCAGGAATGCAGCTGGCTGCTGCAAATTAATTCTATATATTTTTTTCCCCACAAACAACATGGGCAAATGAAAAACAATCTTTCATTTTCCAGCTAAACCCAACTGACCAGTGCCAAAACACTAACAAAGAAATGAAACACAACAACTCTTTATTTCCTGTCTCAAGAGCCATCTGCACATTTGCATGTCTGCCAAAGCATTCTCGATTAGTTCAGCTATCCCAACTAGTCTCAACTAGCTTTCCCTATTAAATATTTAGCACTCTTCCTAAGACATTTAAATAGCTGATTCAAAACACTTCTTGCTATGAACTGAAATCTGATATTCCCTTTCTCCTGGAAGTGAAATACCCAGTGTGTTAAAGCTGTAAACTAAATCCTCCCATAGTCAAACAAACGCATCATTAACCACTTGAACTTCTGGTGTTAAGGTTCAAATTTGACTCAGAATTGTCAAGTGTAACCTTTTCTTACAAGGCTGCTTTAAACACATACAAGTGCAGTTCAGGACTGCATCTGGAAGAAAAAAGCCAGCTTTCAAGTTTGATCTTACAGAGGCCCTACCAGCTGTCAACTCCTTATAACCTTTTGATAAAAGAATTCAAATAAGAGATAACCAAACTCTGCACTACTTGAATGAACTGGAGTTCAACTCTTCAACAAGCATCGTGGATTCTGCAGCACTCTGACATGACAAACAAGAAATTCAGCCTTAATTCTATTTAATGTAAAGATAACAAAGGACTTTCATTTAATAATGACAATATCACAGGGAATACAGTAGCTTTCACATCACTTACCTTGATACTGCACTGTTTTTTTCAATACTGTTCTGTCAATTTTGGGTGAATAACCTATAAATCTCTGCTCAGACAAGGTGTTAGAGGGTAACTTGACATAAACGCAATTGCCTGGTTATTTCTGCCACAACGATGAGCAATCAATTCTGTTAAAACTCGAAATGAAAATTGTCTCCTTAAGGTTTCAGCATCTCATCACTTGGATGGCTGGATCAACTCACAGCTCTACTGGCTACTCTTAAGTAAAGCCACCTTCAGACTTAGGAGAAAATAATAAAAACTCTAGCTTTTTTTTTCTGTTTAATTAAAGGCACCTTTTTTAAAATGAGAGAAATAAAGTAAGCCTCTGTAACTAGATATCTAATATATCCATACATGGGAATGCAATGCTTTCACAATGAAAGAGCATGCCTTCTTTAAACTCATTTTAGTTTCAACTAGATCTAATTTTGCAAGCAAAGTTTCGTGTTCTTAAAACTGATCATTAAACAGTCATTTGACATTTAACAAATGTTATGTAAGGTATAATTTTTGTTTTAAAATGTATTGCATACATTTTGTTAATACTAGTTACTGAAGGGTAATATAACTTAGTTTTACCATCTTTAACCTGGATCTAACTCAACCATAACGCAAAAGTGGCTTGTGTTCCAACCCTAATCCAATGAAAGTCAATGGGCTTTTCCTAGATTAACAATGCGCTTTGAAATTCTTCAAAGCATCTGCTAGGCAGAACTGTGGACTTTTAAAATAATTTGTACTGGAATTGCAAACAGTAAAATAGCATTTTCTTAGTTAACCACAGTTACTATGGGAAGAAGGAGGAAAAAAAATTCTGAAAGAGTTGGCAATATATCCTTCCACTCAGAGCATCACAGGAGTACACTATGACTTGGTATATCCAAGTTGTAACATCCAGCTCCAAAAGTATTCTTGGGAAGAAACACAGGACTGACTCTCGAAGATGAAGTAAATCCTCCTAAGGACCTATGGCAAGAATATTATTATACAGGAAGAAATATGATCTGAGCCTAATAGCCAAAGGCTAAAGATGGGGGAGAAGAAAATTAGTTTCAGACTGCATTGTGATAAACTCCAGTGAGATCTTCTGAAGATGCTGTATATGGGAGCCATATCACTTCTCAGCAGATATGTGGGAGTTGGAACTGTCAGAGCGAGTACATTGTTGTAAAACACATAAATAGAAAGCCAGCTAAACACATACTTCAAACCTTGAGAACCATGGGGAAGAACTTGGGCAAGAAGAAAAAAACATACTAATGGAAGTATGTTGGACAGCTTAAGGAAAAGAATAATCAAGTAGGAAAATTAAATGAACTTGGTATTTTCCACATTTGCAAGATTTTGATGCACTATTCTGCAGAAAACTTCCCAAATGTGAATGCCTATTTACATTAAAGTTGCATGAGTTGGAATTTGTGAGGCACAGAAAGTCCCAAGATGTAGAAGTCCTTGGAGTCCATAAAGGGCTCAGGAGACAAATAGAAATAACTGGCGCCTTCTAGCTGCAGACCTTCTGAGCCAAACTTCTATCTTGCCTTCTGAACCCAAAGGGCTAAACAGGCCAGCACCTTGTTCTGGGGCTCTTGCTATCAGGAGAAAACTGAAACAGTCTCTTGAAGCCATTTAGGCAATGAAACAATCACTGCTGCTTTTAATATCTTCTTGCCCTAGGCAACCACCTGTTTCACCTAGCGCATATACTGCAGAATTGGCCCTGGCAGCAAAATGCAGTGGGTCAGGCAGTCTCAGTGTCACAAAAACAATGTGAGGAGATCGCACAGCTGCAGAAACCTGCCTGAGGCTCTCTGGCTTACAGGATTTTAAAGGAGTGTTTGCATCACTGACAGTTATGGGCAGACAGCTTTCCCACACAAAGCCATTAGAAAATGGTATGTCCATGGCCAGTCCTGAGCCCCTAAACAGCTTTTACTGTATCAAGATTAACAGAAGACAAGGCAGCTGGGGCTAATAAGTGGAAAATCAATGCCATTAACAGTAAAAAAGAGAAAAAAAATCTGAGCCCTGCAGAAGCTGAAACTTTCAGCTATGCTTCTTGCTACGTAGAAACAAATTGTACAGTTGGATTTGACCTCAGATTCAGGGAGATAAAAAATACAGATGATGTCTGAATTTCCTGTTTATTAAAAATGCATATACTTTACGTACATGCAGCTGTATGTATGCATATGTATACATCTGTGTTTTGCTACTGACTACATTGGACTTGGATCAGAACTTGCACGATGATTTTAGGATGGAGAGGAGTAGCACCTAGGATTAGTGAGATTATGAAATTTAATTCCACCTTCTATGACCTGCCACAGGTTATGGTATGACAGCACAGACCCACATCACAGTATCATCACACCTTCTCAGTGTTTCAGAGCTAATGATGACATACAGACTGGTAAACTTTACAACAGTCCGGAATATTCCTATGCATTAGAATGAGATCAGCTTTTCTGTAAAACTGTTTCGAATAGCCCTTGGCATGCTTTCAGCCTGTGTTAGCTAGCTCTGTCCCATAAAACTCATAATCATAATTTCTGTGTTTGGACATAGGCTGTTCGTATTGCAGCTACTCCGTTTTGGAGACCAAGAGATCTTACTAACGCATACACACGCCACTGAGCCAGCTGGCCTCAGTGCCAAGAAACGTTTCCAAACACACTCAGTTTACTAGTAAAGATGCAGCAAATTAGTTCAAATAAATAGAGATTTCACAGCATTATCACTAGCCTACTGTTGACCTGTTTCACGCACTCATGGTTGATGCTTGAAATTCAGAAAAAGCAACATGAATGTCAGCAACTGAACACACTCCATTGCACATGAGGACAGGAAAGGACAGGAAAGGTCCACAAATGTGAACCCAAGGCAACGTCTCCATTTCTCCTAAACTACTGGTTTTATGATCCTCAAGTCACACTGCATTAGAAACTTCTAAAGGAATAAATAAAAAATCAAAAAGACATCTTCATTAGCAAAGAAATGGCAACTCATAAAAAATGTTGTTATGCTTAGCAACTTACTTGGATTATTCTGTTTTACATAGTAACTCGTCTGTGTACACCAATACATTCTGCCTTTATAACTTTGTCTTAATGTGTGAAACTGAACTGTTGCATTTCTCTGAGCAATATTCATTTACATATCCATATTTTAATCTCTTTCACAATATTAATTTAGACTGTCATATTTTAATCTCTCTTGTTACTCCCTGGCTCCTTTCTAATTACAAAACTGTCCACTTCTTTCAAAAATTAACAACGAATTATTATTAGGCATTTTCATCTTGATTCCATAGAAATAAATCTTCTCCTTTAATGTATTTCTTTTCTTTGTAAGAGCAATGATGATTTACAAATCAGACAGGATAGGCATTTGTATGCAGAGCTTTTCAATGGCTCTAATGCAAAAGATTTTTCTTTTCACTTTCTACTAACAAGAAAAGAACACCTGACCTGCGTTGGTTTATAAACATTTCCCATTAAAGTTGCATTGAGAAAGAACAAGCATCAGACATACACAAAAGCATTCTGAGGCTGTAGTGTTGTGCATTCTGGAAACTCCAAAGGAAAATCAGAAACTAAAATAGTTTACAAATAACGTTTTGAGGTTAATTTTGGGGAGAATGATGGAGGGTAAGGAGAAATGGTGCTCAGAGAAAAACCAAGCAAAGGATATCTGTGATCTGTGCCGGTTCAAGTGTAGAAAATGCCCTGAATTCCCAAATAGCTTAGTAAACAGAGCATGTCGCTAGGACAACAGATCAACTGGATGTCAGCTGGAAAATGATTCCCACAGTGAGTGATTTTGAGACCAACAAGGAAGGACAGAGAAGTCTGCAGGAAAACACTTTGAACCAAAAAACACGAAGAAACTAAAATTATGAGTCCAGACAAAGATCCGTATGGTTTCAGAACCAGAGGAAGTAGCAGTGCATTTGAACCCGTTAAAGCACTGAAGTGGAAATTTTAGTTCACTAGTTCTTCCTCTTACAAGCTGGATACTATTCCTTAAAACAAAGCCCCTCTCAGTGGCTTAGCTCCCTATTCTCACCTAAGATACACAGCAAATATGCTTAGCATTTATATAATGCTAAAAGCATACTTACCCCCAATCAGGAAACTGCAATCATCAAACACCAGATTTTGAACAGTGGCATTTTATTTTGCATCTAAGGTTTTATATTGTTAGAAGGTCACACTCTCCTCTTGATAGCATTCTTCCTCATATAAAACTCCAAAGACAAACTGAGAGATTAACATACTTCAAAGATCAAGATCTTCAGCAAACATATCCACAACAGGGACATTACTACCAATTACAAGAGAAATAGACTCATCATACTAGGGGTGAGATAAATATCCCTCTTTGTATACGGTTTTAAAAGACTCAGAAAATCTTATTTTCTTTATCTTCTCTTTTCCCTTACAAAGAAGAACATAAGGCCTAGAACAAAAAACTGTTGGTCTTGATCTTTGTCCTCTGAGGGTGAGCCTCGATGAATTCTCAGAGAAAACTGTAAGTTCTTCTGACTCAAGTATGTTTTAAGTCAAACTTTCTCTGCTTATGAATTTCCTCATAACGAGCTTCTCCTAGCTGACATGACATCTATAGGGCAGAACACTAACAGAACAGTATCATCCCTTTATACAGGTTATTTTACAAATCTTCCCACAAATTGTAACAGATGAAAAGCATTTAATTTTGTCATCTGCAACCAAATCAGCCAATTTGCTCTAAAGCTTGCCCAAGTTAAGAAAAGGGCTTTAATCAGGCTTTGGCTCACTTTCTAAATGTGGCTGAGATGTTTTATATCTATTTCCAGAAACCAAACCTTCACTATAAATCAGCACAGCATATTACCTGCTCAGCTTCATATGTGCACATGTGTTTCCCTGACTTGTTAATAAAAGCTATTCTGCCTTAATATAAAAGTTAACTCCACATTTTCTTCTCTGAATCGTTTCAGAAATAGGTTAAAAGCATAATAAAACATCTTCCATTTATTTTATTCTCCCATCATTAATTAATGGAACAAATATATCACCATACTTAAAATACACTCTGAAACTGTGATTTTAATATACTTTATTGAAAAAAGTACACAGTTTTAAATTGTTTTCAATGGGGTAAAGCAATGGTCACCTCTATCTACCAAGTCCTTTTCTGATGAATCATGAATACCATATGCCAAATTCACATCTGCATGATTTGCAAAATAAAAAGATAAATCTTTTTTCAACATATCTTTAAGAATTTATATCACCAACAGTTTAAAATCATGAAATTCTGATGCTCTGACTATATTTCATGTCCTCTGTGTTGCACCATTTCCCAGTTCACAGTTTATCCACGTATTAGCATGCCAATTGAACACATCAGTCAATGTCACCTTGAGAAAATCATCAGTAGCAGAGGAAGAAGAACATGAGGAGGTTTAGCACTAAGGCCTGAGACACCACCACATTCTCTTGCATTTTCCTAAAGAAAAAAAAAAAAAACAAACAAAAAACAAAGGAAATAAATACAAGCTATTATACACTCAACTATGATACATGATTATTTACCAGACTATACAGGCAGAAGAGGATTGGTGCAAACAACAAAACCCATGAACTAAATACACTCAGGAAGTAATACAGGTACACATCTTCAATTGAACAAGTTTAGATTTTAGATTGTAGACTGAAAGTCAACGTGATCAACAAGCATTACACAATCCTCTCTGTGACACATTTTAGGTCTCATCCTACACTGCATTACACCATCAAAGGCATGAAATAAAGTTACTCTGGATGCCTATGAACAACTCTGTACAAGCCACTGTAATCACATCCTGGTCTCAATCAGATCTCCTTGGCTCTTTACAAATAAGAGTACTATGCAGAACACAGAGTAGTAAATGTGTAGTGATCCCTCCCAAGCAATATTATGTGTAAACATAATGACTATAGCTTAATAGTTGAGATACTAAAGCTAGTTACTGAAAAAAACATTAATAGCACAAAGTTCCCAACCATCTCTAATGAGGAATCTTACGGTCAGTGCTTAAGCCAGAGTTCCCAGATATTCCTAGCTGCCCATTTGTGCTCCCATCCTATCACGTTCTCTTATATGATACTAAACCGTCTACAAAAGCAGGAACTCAAGACAATGTCTACAGGAGTACTAAAAAGATTTGCAGCACTTACGATCTCACTCTTTTCCTTTACTACTGTGTTTTGAGTGTTCAGAATATTTCCTGATGTTTCATCTCAGAAAATAGTTTTCCTATATACATATTTTTTTAAAGAAATAAAACATTTACCAGAGTCCAAAGGAAAGGAAAAGCAGACAGAAACTTACTTCAGGGTGAAATCCATGACAAGATTCTGGGCGTCTTCTTATCTTCTGGGATTTTAAACGTTCACATTTAAGGGATTCATTATGTACAAGGTAGTTAAGGAGAGATGTTCTGGGCACTGCATTTTTATGTGAGTGTTTTGAAATGAATAGAGTGAAAATCTTTAAGCTCCTTCCTTCCTCTCTATTAAAAACCCAAGGTGATACATGTGGTTAACACAAGAAAAAGAAAGTAATTCTAGTGCTTCCTCCACAGTGATCTGTAGATTAGACAGCATCACTTGCACTTGCACTGCTAACCTGTCTTTCCATAAGTCTTCAATAAAAGCACACGGCAGGCTACTTTTGATAAATTGCAACTTCTGTGAGAAAACAAATCCTGAACTACAGAACAGCATGAAATAAAAAGTGGGACAACTAAAAATCAAGTGCTTTATTTACTTTGCTACATTATTATATTTTTGGAAAGCAGGATTCTGAAACATTTTCATCACTCCAGTGCAACCTTAAAGTAAAAAGATATCTACGGGGTAACAAGTTGTATAAGTTCCAATATCAGGAGCTCCATTCTTATAAGGAGATGACATACTAAGGGCCTAATTTGAAAGATGTTCAGCTATCTAAAGATGACCATGACTTTATGATACTTAAAGATGCACATAAGTGTGTTTGCTTAATTTGTATTGCCTGTTTAGAAAAAAAAAAAAGTGAATTCTCTTTGAAAATAAGTAAGAATGCATACTTATCTGGCTTAATTTCAAACAGCCCCATCACTTTATAACAGGTAATGATGCATTCTTAAGTCATGTAACGCAAGTTTTTTATAATAAGAAATTTTTCAATATTTGCATCTTGAATCTCTTTCTGACAACTTTGCAAATAAAAGGATATACCTTATTTCTATAGGTGCCATGGTAATTGGTGGGACAGAATCACAGAAGCATTCATTATCTACTACCACCATGAAGAGATTGCTGCTTGGGATTTGCTGAATAACAAAAGACCTGCAAATTAAAAAGAAATCAAATAATGGTGACATTATCTGTACTTCTGAGCAACAGATTTTGTTAGGATTTTTTGAACTTTTCCACAACGCCTGTGTTATAGTCAAGAATATCACTGACTTTACATATCACACTGCATCTCCGCACCTTGTAAAAGGAGAGGGCCCTGGGCAATGCTTCCTTCAGTTCACAGAACATGGTTGTCCATTTTGAGATGTACATGATGCTGAAAGGTACACAGGTGAAGCAGAATGGATAGGGTTATACTGCTGATATGTTAATGCAGAGACCGGGACACGTGAGTTATCAAGGCGTTTATCAGATTTTTCTTTTTCACAATTCAATACTAAATCTCTGCTTTATTATGAATACCTACCTAAGTATTTATAACCTGGAATTTTTAAGTACACATGAAACTGATTTACAAAAATAAGGAAGGTTCTTCTGCAGCCACATAGCGATAACTCACGGTCCGAAACTTTAGCCTCTACAATCACATTAGGGCCTTTATTCACTCTGGGTCTTGCTTGAAGCAACACGAACTGCTTAGAAAGATCTCAGCTTTCATCTGTCCTCTTGAGAGTCATTTTATTACTGAGCAAACAAAACAGAGATTAAGCCTCAAAATCTTCCTAAGTGAGGAGATTTATTTTAGAATAATTATGACTATATGGTACAAATATGGTGATAACTCAGCAACACATTCAAATTAAGACAAAGTAGGCAACTCAAAAGGAGAGTGAGAAATAAAGACATTGCTTGTAAGAAGGAAAGCACCCAGGGGAGACCAGGGAAGGATCCTGTGGGCACTATTCAATGATCCACATAGTTACAGTGAGCTGAACCCTTAAGCACACACCAAAGAGAAAAGGGCGAGGAGGCAGAGCCAAATATGCACTGTTTAGCCTTTTCTTTGAAATTCAGAACACAATACAAAGACAGACTTTAAGGCTCAGACCCAATTCTTGATAAATTTTTAAAACAATTTGTCAGAGTTTATATGTTGTATCAACAGAATATCTGCCATATCGAATATCATTGAAATCTGGCAATTCCAGGAATTAGGTGTTTTTCAGTGTGGTATGCTGGTAAACGTACAGAATGTTAAATGAGGGTTTGAGCACCAAGAAGATGTGGAGAGAAACATATTTTTCCTCGGACATCTTTATTTAAAATACATATTGTCTTACTAAAATAACTCCCTGCTTTTTCCAAAGATCACAGAAGATGAAATAGTAGAGGGGGCACGGAATATTCAAACCTAGTTTCAGAAAAAAAATTTAGAAAACTTACTATAAAAATGTTGCCAACGGAAAGATTAAACACTTTTCAGTATTTTTTAAACTTACTGAATCTCCATTAAAACTACACTTAGAGTGATCTGCAATATGTTAGATTTATGTTTATACATGAAATATACATTTATGGCATAATGTAAAAGGCTGAACTTTATAAATGTACCTACCAAACAGCTGGAGCATGTAGCACGACTGACATCATTGTAATGGAGCATCTGTGGCTTTGTGGATTTGTGTGGGAGCAATGGGGCCAATGAAAGGAAAGGAGGGAAAATCTTTAACCAACAATAACACCAAAATTGTACTGCATGAATTTCTCAAAACAGTTATGAATAAATCAAACCCTAAAGGACAGAAAAAAAAGACTTGATTTTATTCCCAGAAACTGGCACAATTTCGATTTTGTGCAGTCTGAAACTTGTATCTATTGCATCTTTAAAACTAGCTCAGAACAGGACCTGAAGGGCATAAAGTGTTGTAACAATTAACTAGATGCTAAATGATTCATTTCTCTTTTCGATGAGAAGGGAGTAATCACTCTTCTGTTGTACCAATGGTGTGCTGAACCCAAGTCCTTCTGCGATAGCCCCTTTTTGTGGCCCCCAGGTGAATACTGAAGCCTGTGAGAAAGCATGTACCATACAGCCAGGCTTAAAGCTGCCATTTCATGAGGTGGGCACATTTCCTACTTCGTTTCTTCTTTCACCCACTTCTCTGGGGTGGCGTAAGGGCTGTACAGTATAGGCTATTGCTTCTCAAAGAAGATGGCGGGGGGGGAGTAAATAAAACTTGGGAGCTTTTCCTATCAGTTCACCTAGCTGGAATGAAAAAAGAAAGCAGTTCAACCCAGAAGAAAGTTTCCACTACAGAACTATGATGCCAAATAAATTACCATATGGCTTCTCTGACAAAAAAGTTAAAAACTACAAAGGTTTGTAGGAATTAAGTGATACAGAAAATTTTGCTAGACCTGGTAATTCGGGGAATGCAGCATATGCATAGAGTGATGGAAATTATAAATTAAAGGAACTGCAAAGAGCAATATATTAGGTTAAGTCAAAAACACCTTTTCTACTTTAGGAATCCTATGATAGATATCAGCAAACTACACTGTATTACTTATCAAATAGTGAATATTCCTACAAATCTACAGTCTGTTTATCTATTACAGATGTTTGTGAAGCATCTAACCTTATGGTGACTGCCACAGAACATGTGATTGTCATCTTAAGAGCTGTAAAGAGATGAAACTTTTAGCTCACTACATTTTTTTTCCATAGTGTATATCATAACTAATATCTTGCAAAGTGGAACAACTACCTTCTTATCCACCATACTAGAGGTAAATAAAAAAGAAAATGTTATCTTCCACAACCAATAAATGAATATTTTCCCTTTCACAATTCTCAAACATAATCTTGAAATGAAGTTGTAAAGCCAAGTGCGTGTCCTCACCAGTCACTGACTTGAGGTCACAGGCAAAGGATTAGCATATCAACAAGTGAAGACAGAAGACTGAAGACAGAAATTGAACTGAGCAAATAATTAAGGGCAAAAAAAATTTTATGTCCAATTTAGCTTTCTTTTCTAGTAATAGAATGTACACAAGCAAATTATATTTCTTTCAGCTGCTGTAATATACGATCATTTTGCAGTCATGAGGTATTCTTACCCTCACTAGATCAATGGCAAAGAAGTTTCGCCAATCATAACCACAGCAGTTGCTCTGTGACTACTCAGATAATTCACATGGCATTGCTTCCATGCCCAAATTGGATAATGCACACAATCATCCCAGCAGCAGGTCTTCTGATTGAGTTTAGATTTCAGTTTCCATGGTGACATGCACATGCATCTTTGAAATTCATTTTGAGCGAACGTTCATGCCAGTAAGTCTCAGGAACTGAACATTCACAGAAAACAAAAGGTGCATACACATAGCCAGAACAAAGTCTTTCAAATACTGAAATATTCCACCAAAATCTTTCATTGCATACGCCAAGGTTCAGCTGCAAGGGAGAAAATCCTCTAGCAAAACAGATTCCATGACTGCAGTGGGAAATAAAGAAAGATGCTGACAAAGTAATGAAAATGGTCTTGCCTTTTAAGTGAGCTCCACTGCAAGTCTCTAAAGTTTATATTACAATAAGCATTTCTGAACATCTGCTGGCTTAGCCTGTCATTTGTGTCCCTGGCAACATGGGAGCCAACTCTCAGGGACAGAGTAAGGGTTTTTACTGAACCTTATTGCTGGTTTAACAATGAAAAGAAAGTCTATGTTTATTAGCCTATGCTTAATATTTATGAAGAATGTTTTACACTTAAAGGGTAAAGCTCTTTTTGTGTTAAATAATGTAAATCTTTCGATTTGAACCTTTTTCCTGTACACCAGTATCATCACCATCATTTGATAGTAACAGCACAGAAAAAGCCTTGAATATGTCTCCATATATAAAATGGAATAAGCTGTTGGGGTTCCTGTTATGTTGAAGCTGCACTGAGTCAATAAGAACCTTATTAACAATTTCTCCTCAATCTTTCATCCACTGAGAAACTAGTTTGGCTTATTTGATGTGCAGGTTCAGAGGCTTAAAACAGACCTCAACACAAACTGCTTCTTCACTTTGCGGGGAAGGTGAGGAAGGAAGAAATGTAATACTTAAAAGGGGTAGAAAGAGGAGGCGGCAGAAAACCTAGTCATGACAAACTATTTTGTTAATGAAGAAAAAATAAGAACAGGGAGTAAATCTGCAAGAAAGTCTGTATTTTGAGTCAGACCATTACACAACACTTTTCTTATGTTGTACAGGCTTTATTTGTTTCTTTCTAACCCATTTCTGTATCAGCCCATATAAAAATATCTGCACAAATTTCAAACAAAGTGACTTGGAAAAAAAAACAGCTTTATGTTTTACTTGGAAATAGTATTTGCTCGAAAATGCAAGTATTTATTAATCTGTTCCTTGAAAATTAATTTTTCATTGTGGAATAGAACACGAAAAGACGTGGAATTCAAGTACTGCTGCATTCATAATTGTATTTGCTAAAGATGTGCTTATGGAGGCATAATAAGAAAGCACACTTTTAATGTGTGTCTGGTGGCTAAATGACTCTTCCCATAGGGAACCAGTTCTTTCTGATTTCTGAAGATAGGGTAGAATTTGGAAAGCATCATAACAGGACCGTAATACAAATCTTGGAGGGCAGTCACAGCAGGTGCCTTTATGCACGTAACTCGGGTTCCTACATTAGAAGGGTAATCATCTCCAACTCTGAACAGAGTCCACGCAGAGACAGACTACTCAAGAACAAATTGGAGCAGGAGCTTGGCTTCAGTGATCTGAATCATCCTCTGCAGGAGTGTCTTGCTCTCTTTTTAATGGCTGAATAGTGGTCCTGCAGAGAAATGCATCCTAAACGGGGTGCATAAGCTAAGAGCAGGCAACATCACCTTGTCTAAAAGAGACATCACACTACATTCAAACCTGTTTTTTTTTCCAATTTGAGTCTCTTCCTTTTGCTTGTATATAGAAAAATTTTCATACAGTTATATATATATTATCATAATTTCTTCCACAGACCATGTTTAAAAAACTAACAATCTAATTTCAAAAATGTCAGCTCTTTTTTTTTATTATAAGAGTTACTCTCTCCTGGCAGGATAAATAATTAGAAGATATACTCAGGGCAGCAGAGGAGTAGGGACTGAGCTGACACTGCCCTTGCTGCACTGCCCTCTTTCCACACCGTGTGCTGCTTTTTCTTCCTTTCATCTTCCAGCCTCTGAACCTCTGGGGTGGCAAAGGATCAGTAAGGCAACCAGGAGAGGGACAAACCTCCCTGGAAAGGCAGGAGATGTTCCAAGATGGGGGGAAAGGGCAGGGATGATACAAGCAGTGTCGATGCCCTGTGGGAAAGGGACAGAGGGAAGACGGTTATTAGTTGTTGCGGCAGCTGGCTTTGTTGTGGGGCCTCTGCAGTCTGTCCCCTTATGGATGCTGGACCATCTCCCATATTATAAGAACAGGCACAGCAGCAGCAAGGCAGAGTGAGACCCTTTTTTCCTCCTGGCTGCTGTACTCATGAGGCTCCTTTCAAGGATGTAAGGGATGTGTCTTATCCAACTAAGCAAATTTAACCTTTTAAGTTGTTTACTCTCTACTATTTGCCTACAACATCTGCTATTAAAGGAAATCGATATTGCCATTGAACAGCTTAGTCTCTGTATTTCCATGCAGGAGAGAGAATCCATCTCCTTGTTCACTGGTGTTAAGTTTTGGACAGGATGTAAACTGAACACAGACCTGAGTTTTCCCTACTAATATGCAGCCACTTGCATAGCCCCTGACACACCCAATCTTACAGAAACATGTTGAATGCGGCATATTTTGTATGGGACTGAGGGTGGCCCAGACAGCTGCAGAGAGGACACAGCCATATTAGACTCTTCAGACTGAGGATCCCAAATATCATCATTTATTGGTCACTTGCACCGATCTATTTTCCTTTTCCTGGCTTACAACCATGTTGCCATTAGCTGGTGGCCAGTGACAGCAGTACATGACTTGTTTCAGGAACAAAAAATGGTAATAAACCTCCTAAAAGCATTCAGGAATCTCTGATTTTCAGAGCCATTTTCCCCTTCCTTCTTCAGACGGTTGCAAAGGTTGCAAAGTAAGGGAACTAAATGAATGACAAGCAGCACGGAACTCTGAAGATACTTACAGGTTAAGAACCAAAAAAATTAGAGAAATGTATATTCCCAGTGTCCTGCAGAAAGGAAATTTCTTTGTAATTTGAGGATTATTTGAGCACAGCACCAACACTGAAAACAATTCAACTTGTTTAAAAACAACGTTGTGTGTTTCTAGTTAAAACTTAATTCTTGTTTTCTCACAAAAATACTGCATTATCATGCTTTTGCTCCTGCACGTACATAATCACATCAATCATTTTTAGGAGGCAATGGAAAAGATCTTTCAGCTACCAGTTGTTTTGCCCATGCAGATGAATCCTATAAAGCATGGAAGAATTTCACTGTGAGTAGTTTGAACTGAAATAAACTGAGGGCAATATTTTCAAATTGGCAACCTAAACACATGAAAGAAGATGTAAAAAAAGTAGTCTGAATTTCCATAGTACTTAACTCAGATAGCCCCCACTGGGTGCTCTGATGCTTGAGCATCTCTGTAAATTCAGCCATTTCCCTCCAGGCTTTTCAGCGTATTTTCTGAGTGCAAACCTGCATTATTGAAGTTTGAGTATTTTGGATTAAGATTAGTCGTTACTTTGGGATTACATTCCATATCTGTCAAATTTGATCTTTCCTATTTTTCAGAGAAAGAAAAAACATACCAGCACCAGGGTACAGTAAATGGAAAATATTGTGCACTCTGCACTCAAATATGTGTTACTCACATAACTGTTGGTTCCAAACGTTCAACCCTAATGGTCTGGAAGAAACTTTAAGCGTTCAACTGAAGTGCAGATATATGCTGTGCTTTTTCCCAACTCCTATCATGTGCTTTCCAGGCTGCTGGCTACATTTCCAATCCACATTTCTCTCACTTATCTTATTTTTTACATGAATGAATGAAATGTTTATACCACAGTCAAATTCGGCTACTTGGGTTTTCTTCAAATAAAAGATGATAGAGAATGGAATATCTTTAATGCAATTTTTAAAAATAACATATATGCCAATAACAACATTTCTGAGAGCTGGAGCAGTTAAAGTATATGAAAAAAAAGCAGCTAGTGGTTGTCTCATATAAAAAGAGTAGGATAAACTCTCAGCCTCAGGCCTGCAACCTGACCCCAGACCAGCAAAATATTGCTACCACGTATAGCCTGACTGACTTCAGCACAATTTGGTGTAAGTATAAACATACCTACTCAAAGCAAAGTTTAGAATCAAGGATTTAAGTTAACAATATCATCCTCACTGTTCCTGTGTCTGCTGAAGGTGTGCAACCCCAGAGAGCTGTGACATGGTTGGCAACCACTTTGTTTCAGATAGGAAACTCCAGAAGTGCCATTCCTCTTTCATAATCAAACAGGGGATGCTTTCTCAAATAACTGATGCTCAGATAAGAGATCCTTGCAAACTGCATATTAGAAATGTTACAAACATTCAAAAGCTTCGAGTACACAGAATTTAGGATGAAAAAAGTACTTTGTGTAATGAGGAATTTGACAATGCTCCTAAGTTTTATAGTTGAGGTGCCCACCCTGACAAGGATGCAAGATAATGAAGAATTTCAGATCTCTAGGTTTAAAAAATATGGCAAAATTTTTGCAGAGAAATCAAGTTCAGAAATCCCATGAATTTTAAATATGAGTCAAGGTTTACAGCCCTAAACAAACCTGAGCTGAGAGTGTGGCATAAGCGGGTCTCCATAAGCAGAGTGGGTACCTGATTCTATGATAAACTGCTCACGATGAACAACAGAGGAGAGGCAGTAATTGGCACAAAGCAAATCATATCAGGGGTCTCTCAAAGCTTGGACATTGCTTTTTGACAGTGGCACCTGGTTAGCAGGATGATGATAGAGAGGTCAGAGAAGTTATCCAGACTAGAAAATGCTGTTCTACTACAGCATGTTAGCCAACATGTTTTTAGCAGAGTTTTTTCAGCCCTACTTAAGTAGTTGTGGCTTGTATTGAGAGACTTGTCAGGTAACGTTTTTGAAACATCAGATTATATTTAAGATAGAGTCTAAATATAATCTGAAGATTAAAAAGCTGTTTGATTTCCTCAGATTTAGGAAGGCTTACAAGTATCACATGATAGTAAAAGTAACTTTTGAATTGCAGGAATTGGTAACTACTCTTTTCCACAGATTTAGGTCTAGTCTAATCTACAAAGCTGATACGGCTCTAGCAAAGAGGTATGCAACACAAACTGAAGTATAAAAAGCAAGGATGATCAGCAGATTCACTTCAAAAGTATAATAAATCCTAAAACTGAAGTGCTCATTGGTTGTGCTCCCAGTATGCTTTGCAAGGATGTTGTTAATTTATTTCTGTAAATACAAACTTTAGCAACAATTGAGAAGACCACATCTGAAAGAATTAAGTACAATGCATATCATCATCTCCATAGTTAGTTAAAAATCTGTAGTATTTTAGGTAATATATAAATGTTCTCTGCATGGCACTCTAATCTTTAGATTCATGTTGGCTTTCCAAGTTAAAGGCTATTAAATATGTCCTAAGTTCTCAAATCCTTTATAAAAAGAAGTGCTAAATGTACAGATGCCTAAGTTGTGTTTGCACTGTTTTTCATCAGACTATAATAGAATATGAACACATTATAAACCGAAGTTAATTTCCTAGTGATAGAAATTCCTCACAAATGTGCCTTACTTTAACAATTCACTGCAATGTTTTCCAATTTTAATAAGTTTTCCTATTCCAAGCCATCTTTGAGAGATATATATATTACTACACAGCTCAATATATTATGGCATTCATACAACTTTTTAAATTTCCTGTCATTACAAAGCATCCTTTCATTGTGTCAGCTACTATCTATCATTTGGTTAATATTTATAACTGCTTGTTTAAAATTTAAAATTATGTTAACTTTTCAGTAGTGGTAATATTTACTTTTTATAGCACTACTGAGCTTAACTATGAACAGTGAAGTGGTGGAGATCACCACTTTCCCACGCAGAAGTTTTAAACTTCTCAAGGAATTCAGCTCTAGGCTGATGTGGAAGACTTAAGTAAGGAAGTGGGGAGTTAAGAGAGTTTCCTACTTGTCAGGAAAAAATCGACAGTGAAACTAATAAACCAAATTGCTAGGAAGGTGACCCGTGTATTTCCAAGATTTTACAGGACTTACAAATGGACCACATGGTCAGTGCTATGAAGTCTTCTAATGAAAAAGTTGCACACACCTGCAAGAAAAGACCACTGTACATTTCCTCATCTTTCTCTTCCTTCTATAGAGGGCATAGGTCAAGACCATTTCTGTGTATGGTATCACATGTGAATTTGACATGGTTGCTGAAAAAGCAAGCATGTAAAAACATAGTCTAAACAAAGCATGGTGAAATATAGAGAACATTTGGTTTTCTTCAGGATCCTATAAGATGGATACAGTAAAATGAATACAACCCAAAAACTCTTCTAGAAGATAGGCTATAATTTACTACCCAAACTACTCCAGGAAATCTACAGGAATATTCTGATGTACGTAGATAGAGCTCAACATAAGAAGAAATTGGCCCTCGATGTTTCGCTTATTTTATGTGGTAAGCTGATTTGTTTAGAAGTAAACTAACTACATATGAAATGGCAAATGATTATTTATTTCATGGGAAATTGAACTGCATATTTATTTACACATTTTAAACACGATCAAGTACAGCAGTCTGGCAAGCTTCTACTGAGAAAGAAAAGCAGAAATATTTTAGCAAAAGGTGGTATGTCTCAAGATTAAGTGGTTTCTAAAAACCATTACCATTTTAATGTCTGCAGATTGCACTATTCTGACATTAATATACTCACGCCCTGAACTATCTGAATCTAATTTGTATTGTTATTTATCTGTTAATGCCACGTAAGCACATTCAGTGGACAAGTCTGAAATTTGCCATTATATATGCACATGCAGGGTTCAGTGTCACCCTGAACTATAATTCCATTGCCTTTTACCTCTTTTTATTGACAGTGAACAGCACTCAATGTTCAGTCTATAAGAAAGCAAGAGAAGGCACTTGGTTTATTTATGATTTTCCCTGTTAAATAATTGTCTGATTACGAACAGTCTAATAGGCCAAATATATAATACACGGTACAGTGTTTAATCAAGTAAGTATTTCCTATCAAATTAACAGGCAATTTACATGTGATGTACAACAAAGTAAAGGGAACACTTACATTTATCTTGCTTAATGAAAACACACACATAAGTCTTTCCCAGGGTTAGGATGATTGATGCTTCCCTAGTGAAAATACGGCTCTCTCATATTTGCGTTTCTCTTTATTTTGTGTCTTAAGACTGGGCACAAAGAATCAACTGGGAACAAAACAGTTTCTTTGGGTTTTTGCTGTTGACCTTGTGGACCCATGAGTGCTGCAATTCAAAGAGAAGGGGGCTTTGCTCCCTGGGTCACTGGAAGTAAGGCCAGATTTTTGATCTGCATCCAAGTCCAGTATGTCATCGCACATGAACAGGAGAGGTTAAAAGGGCAGATTTTTAAGCATTTGACTTTGCAACTGTTGCCTGATTTGTATATCCATAGTTTCTACAGTTCAACATGCAAATTTGGCAACTATCCACTCAAATGGTTCCTTGCAACTTCGAAATTTTAAAATATATACTTAATATTTGAAATGTATATTTCATGTATAAATAGTCAGATGAGTAAGTTGCTGTACCTACAGAAGATCTACAACCACACTCATAGCAACCTGAGTTAATGCTGAAATTAATGGCATTTTCCTAAACAAAGCTAAATGTGAACATCCACATTTTCATGCAAAAATGAGAATTGCAATTAGAGAAAATTTTTTTTGTTTGTTCTACAAACAGATGGGTGTATATACTAAAAAGATCAGGTAACATTTTCTGGTCAATATCATAATAGCCATCCTCCTTTCCATTTTGTAACAACAACTTTGTCTTTCTAAGGATGCTTTCCTTAGATATTTTTAGTGCTTTTAAAGTATCAGCAATTACACTTTGCAATGCTGAGATCACTAGAAAGCAAAATCTGGTAACATAACCAGTGAGAATTACTGAAGAGCTTTAGTTGACATGCTTACTTGTATTAAAAACTGGCTAACTCATAGAGGTGACACCTCATAAAACTGCAAATAGCATTGAGATGCTTATTTAGCCAAAGACTTCAAATTTAATGTCTAATCAAAAACACATCTCCGAGCAGCACAATGCCTTTAAGACCCACACCAAGTGGATTTGGCATTAGTGTAGTTCTGACTCAACAGAAAGAGCGCCAGTCAACACTGATAAAGAAAAAACATTTCTCTTTAGCAATTTACTATTTCCAACGCTGAAGCCACCATAGAACATTCAACAGTCTATCATCTCAGTTTTCAGAGGCAATGCTTTTCTTTTTTTCTTTTTTTAGTTTTTTGCTGTAAAAGGGAATAGCTTACTGGAAAATATGAAAGCATTTCAGCTTTTTAAAAATCCCAGTTTTTCTCTCTTGTTGACAGTGCTTAGAAAATGTGGGTTGACTTGTTTCTGACTGCTGTTTAAATAACAGATTAATTTAATAATCGTTGGGATATTGAATAACAACAAATTATGGGGTGGGACAACCAAACTGTGACCCTAATGACATTCTTATGTTAATTCTTATTTTCTTTTAGGCTCCTGCTTTCTTAATAAAACCTATATTTTTGAAAATCGTTTTTAAACATTGCAAATTATCCCAAAGTATCATTTATTTTTTGCTAGTAAGAGACAGGTTTACATATAGACAGTGTATTTTATGTCTGTATACGTTTAGCGTCTGACTTAAAGTCCACTTAAGTGTATAGATGCCCTTTCACTGATCAAATAAGTTTTCAGAGATGGCTGAAAAGGTGAGCCAGTTATTTATGAAGTACTTCGCATGTAGTCCTTTCTACTGTGTGATTTATCTGTGAGGATAATTTGATTTAAATCCAAGCACCCATGATTAAAAACTATGATTGAAAACATTTTTAAGAACGAATCTTAGTTTTCATAACTACAATTGGTAACTGTTCCCCTTGGTAACTGTGGAGTATTTCTGCAAGATCAGTAACAGCACACACAGTACAGAATAAGACTATCATTCTGACTCTCACTACGTTACCTTGTTGACTATGACTGTGACTTTGTTAGCAATAACACAGTATTTGTGCTCCAAAATGTCTTATCTAAGTAACATTATATGGTTTCAATTAACATCAGTCATCATTTTTACTTCTACTACGAGACTGCTTTTAGTCTCCTTTTTCAGACAAGGGCTCTACAGTAGTGCCTGACACTGTAGAAACCAAAGACAGTGACTTGAATGAGTAACTTGTGACACAAACTTTCTTGCAGCAGAGTATTTGCACAACATTTGTTTGCAAACCTGCTCACAATATGCTGACTTTTCCAGTGTCTTTCAGATAGGTTTGCAGTATTAGAGTGGGTGTATATTCAGCTAAATATTTACAAATATCTTTTTCTATTTGTAATCAAGATTTGTAAGTATGTATCACAAGCAGATCAATCTATAACAGGATCCATGGAGGACACAGAAAATAATCCCACTGACTCAAAGGGATCTGAATCAAGAGCCCAGTATGCAACAGACGCCGTGCAGATTAACCATTGAACACAGTGTCAGTTCAAGAGTCTCTACATACAAGGTTGAACGCTAATTTTGACTGATTGAGCTGATCATTCTTAAATTACAAGTATTAAGCAAGACACTTGCTTGTAAAAACATTTGTTGGTACTGAGGCCATGAAACAGAAAACTGGGTCAGAATATGTAGGTCTACAAAGGACTTTGGGTCAAATTCCTTAGCTATTCTGCGGGAAAGTGTCCTGGGTTATAACAAAAATATTTGGAATCCAATGCAGTCTGCAAACTTAAATGCAATTTGTAGATTGTTAATGACAGTGGGTAAATGGTATAATGAAGAACTTTCCCATGAGAATCTAATAGTTCTTTTTGGATTATTTCTTTAGGTTTTGCCATTGCTTGTGGAGAAAAATAATGGGTGCCTTGAGATCACTTTTTAACTTACAGCGTTTTCTTTTTTTTTTTTTCTTGTTCCACTGTGGAACACAAAACGTTTTTCTATGAAAAAGATCTTAGTGCATTATTTTTGAAATACTATAATTTTCATTAGACTCAGTTTCCAACTCAATGCTGTCCAAGTATTGCAGAATTGTGTTATTTTTGAAAGTTACTTCCTTTGACCTGAAGTTACCTAAGATGACAGACTGAAATCTGCATTCCTTTGAGAAAACCTGTTCCTGTTAAATTAATCTTCTTTTTATGGAATCATGTCTGTCTGCAATATTAAAACATAAGAGATGTATGATAATTTCACAACTTCTCAGTAGTCTTCTGCAAAATGATCGCAAAATAAGGCTGCTTGAACTCTAAAATGCTGGCATGAAGGACTCATAGCTGTGTAACGCACATTGTATTTGATATGTCAAGTGGAAAAGTCACAGCTTGATTTTGTTGAGTTTGTACTTTTCAGGCAGTGTGACCTATTGTTACACTTCAAGGGTTCCTTAGGATTGATTTACAAAACACTTTCCTACTTATATTCAACAAAGCTATACAAGAACAATTATTCATACTAGACATTCATAATTTCCTTATAACTTAAGTTGGTCAGCAGCAAATTAAAATTGAATATTAGTACTTAAAATATATCTCCAATGTACTTACTCCTATTTCCTATTTTAAAACAATGAAGACATCAAGGAGAAAATTTAGGAGCAAGTCCAGAAGCACACCTATTGACTTCAAAGAGAGAATGTTTTCACCTTTATTTGCTAATTGCATATTGATTTAGTTTGGAAAGGGAGAGTTGTAACAATTTTTGTTTGGCTTCTAAATTCTTCTTGACATCTATATTGATAGACAAATTATTGCTATAAATACTAATCTCCTTTGTGATGATGACCTGTCAGCATAAAGGAAATCCAATTAAGGGATGTACAAAGTACAGAAATTTGCATAAACAATACCTATTCAATTCTGCAATTACAAGGTACTGTAACTACAGTAAAAACATCACTGCACATAGGCATTAAATGCAGATAAAAGATATTTTCAGTATGAAGAAGGAAAGCTAGACTGAAGTATTTATCTTTTAATAAGGAACAACTTTACAGTAGCGCCGGTAGAAATTACAAGGTTGCAGCACTGACATGAGATTTGTTACTATTAGCTCAGCTTCCCGCTACTGAAAGTTTGGAGGATAGATTTAATCCTCTCCCACTCTTCCAGCCTAACAATTCTAAGAAGGAAACACTGTTCGGCACTCAAGTGAAACAACCAGATCTCACTGCACCACAAGGGCACTTCTAACCAATCCAGCAGAGTTTCGCTCCTGTATAGCAGAGTTAAAAGCACTAATCCTTCTGTATCTAAATCTTTACAGAATGTACCCTTAGAATGCTGCCTGTGTCCAGGAAAAGCCTTAAAACATTCACTGTTCTCTGAAATTAGCACCAGCCTCTATTGGTTTTACATTTTTTGGTAGAAAATAACAGGCACTACTTTAATTTCAGAGTATCGAACTCAAATGACCCCTGTAATAAAAGAAATGACACCCTGACAGAGGTCATTACATAAGATAAAACATAACAGACTTGTACGTTCTTCAACATAACCTTGAATAATTCAGTTTTACTGCTTTGTCACAAACAGTTGTATAAAAAAAATTGAAAGGGCTTACTTGAAACAGTCATCGCAAGCAATATTCCCCGTGGTCTCCTTTATAGTGCGTTCAGAAACAAAAGCTGGGTATTCAGTGTCACAGGGCTCTAAGGTCTGTTTCAACCTCTGCGCTATAGGCACAAGAAAAAATATCTTGATGTTAACATGCAAAGAACAGCACACAAAATTCTGAACAACATGAGATTCTGTATTTCAGAGCTCACAGAGAGTGGAAATGTTACTCAGCTTCTGCCACCCTGTGAGATTTCCTAGGCAGTGCATAACACTATTTTTTTAATTTAAAAAAAAAAAGTTTATCCATACAATGTAATTTCATCAGACATAACTGTTAAAGTACTGATTCATGGTTTAGCCATTGCCAACCTACTTTACATTTATGCACAAGCTTTTATTCTTTGTCTGTAGATTCAAAATGGTTTACTGTTGTTCTTCTGTCAGTGATACTGTGCATCACTGTCTATTATGTATGGGGCTTTACACTTACTTGATATCTAAACTGTGGTACATGTTACTGAAGCCAAAACACTTTTTTTGGATTACAGCTTGGGAATCTTTGCAGAGTTTCATCAGTTAGAACAACTCTGTGGGTGGTGCCAGAAGTGTTACTTTGCCCAGAACCAATGCTTGTTATCGGCTTCCCAAAATAGTAATAATTAAGACTCCATAACACTTTTAATCTGAAGCCCTTGCAGTACAAGGGAAAAGAAAGTGTGTCTGTTTACATCTTAAAGATTGGGAAATTGAGGTACCAGGAAGCAGAGACTGGTTCAAGGTCAAACTACAGGACAGCAGCAAAGCTGGGAACTGAATGCAGCTTTCTGACTCTTCACATTGATGTATCTGTTGGACAACGTTTCTCCTTCATTCCTCTTCTTTTTCCTTCCCACCCCTTCATTCTTTAACACAGAGATACACTTGCACATCAGCACAAATGTTAAGCCTATCTTAAACTAATTGCTAAGTGAGAAAACAAGACGAGCTATGACAAAAATAGATTACACTAAACAGGCTCTTGGACTTGACAGATCTTCCATTCAAGATAATCTGTTTCAGAGTCAGTGGTGTATCTACTGCACAGTGCCAGGGGAATGACCAAAACTGCATTTGCAATCATGCACTAGGAAACGCATTTCTGAATGGTTCATAATTTTGGTCTACAATTTAAAAAAATATTCCCTCAAATGCACAGATCTAAAGGGAGGTATTAAAGTTGGTCACAAAAGTTTTGTTATTTCTAATGTTTTCACTATGGTCGTGACATATTTAACAATTTAGCATTTTTTTTTTAAATTGTCTGACTAGCTCTACTGCACCTTCTCCATTTCTCTTCTGTTCTCCTTATCTGTTGCCAAGAATGACTGAAATCACCTGTATTTTGGGTCTACCCTCACTTGTATCAACATATGGCCTGTGTAACAAAGAGACTGCCAAAGATCCATGGGTCTCAGATTTCCAGCACTTTGTTAGTGTCCATAAGATGATGGGGTTGCCCAAGGTTTAGGGCATCAGTTTCTTCTTGCTCATTTACAAATATGACTGAGATTACAAGACCTTATGCATACTAGCGTTTGGTAAATGGGCAGGTGTGTCTGGACCTGCTAGGATCTTCATAATACGTGATGCTCTATTAATGTCACAATTTGAGCAGGAAGCAATTTCCCCATTAAAGAAACTGATTCTTTTTCTGAGCTTTGTTAAGCATTGTTAAGAGTAAAAAAATGTGCAAGTTCATTAGTTTTAATTTCATTAAGTGCAGTCATAATTATTACAACTCTTAGTGGTAACACAGCACCTACAGAAGAACATGCCTATGCAGGTGCTTCTCTCTCTTGCTGACTTCTTTCTTGAGAAATCTCTCTTATTTTTGCTTTACTAACACGTGTTGGTTTCCAATCAACTATCACTTGCTGCCTAACCCAATTTGAACTGGGCAAGCAGTACCACAAAAATGATGACATTCCAATGAGCATGATGAGGGAGTATTTTCAATATTCTTACTCATCAAAAACATGAAGTGAGTGAATTGTCCAGTTAAAACTTCACTTTCAACCAAAACATGAATGAAAATCCCTCAGTCATGCTTGTCAAAGTGGTGTAACGATAGTTTTGTCTTGAAGAAAATAAAGGTTGCAAGTTATTAATGTCCATTTCTGTAGTTGGTACATGCTTAAAATACAAACCAGACATTCATTCTCATGAGATGAAGAGAGTTTTGGTCTTTAAAGGATATTTTTCCTAACATACCATGCAAGTGCCATTGGATGTTTCATGTCAGGATATTTTACGGCATATTTGTACAGCACACTCGAAAAAACATCCAAAACAGTTACCTGTTCCCTACACTGGCTGCTTTGCGCTGTTCTGCAAACACCAAGGACTAAGACTGGCATACGTGCCAGATATAAGCAATGCGTTTGCATTTTCTGGGTCTAGCACAGCACACCCTACTGTCCTTCACAGCTATTAGTGGAAGAGACATTTTTAATCACGGTTAGGGAAATCACTAGAAAGTTAGCCTTGGTTTTTCAAAGACCTGTCTAGGCACTGATGATTACAAAGAAGTCCCAAGAGCAAATAGTGTCTGGCTGGTTCTCATGAAGCTCTATTTGTGTGTGTGCGTCCAATCTACATCGGGCTCACTGCTCATGTAACAGAAGAATTGGCTTCCGTGTTGCAATGCAGCATACGGTTTACATCAGTGTGGGAAAGTCCATACTAAGTTCACGCATCTAAATTTCCAGAAGTCTCTTACCAAATCTTCACCTCCAGCAGACACCCATCACAGCCTGCCCTTCACCCTACACAGCATTTGCAACACGTCAGCCAGCAGCCTGGTGTGTGCTTTGCTATTTACTGCCACACTTTCCAGTTGCTCCAGGACAGATCTTTCTGCTAGAAGGGCTGCAGCATCTTATTACTACAGGGGATACTGCAATATTCCAGGGCATCAGTACGTTCCATTTTCCTGATACCCTGACTTCAGACAGGATATTATTTTGGCATAAAGACAGCCTAGTATCCAGGCAATGCAAATACAAGCCTCAAGTAGCAATTTTATCCCCTGCTTTGCTAAGGAACATGTAAATCTGCAAATAGGAGGCTGAAGAATGCAGTTTAAATCATTACACCAGTAAATGGCATGCAGCATAAATTGCCTATGAAATAGCCAATTGAAGAGCACTGCTCTTGCAAATCAGCTCTTTAATTTTGAGCAACACTCCTGAAATGCCATAAAATGTCGGCTAAAATACAAGAGATGGTTGACACTGTAAGTTTCCAATTCTTATGGGAAGTGTTAAAATTTTGTTATTGCTTCAAATGAAGCCTCCACATTTTTGAAAATTATTTTTAGTATATTGAATTTTAATGAATCTAGATTTTATTACTATAAATTTTTTAGTTTGAATGGAATGATACAACAAAACCCAGTTTTAGCCAGTCTTGTTTAAAAATAAAAGCATAAAATTTACTATCTTAAGCCTTAAGAATAATTGTCATATGAAATTACAGTGAGATGACCATCGTCCTGCAGATTTTTGTTGAAGTGGCATTTTCCAGCACAATAAACCCAGGCTAGTATAATTCACAAAGACTGTTTTGGAATGAAAAAAAACATTTTAAAAAAGCACATTTAATCACTATCTATTATTTTAACTTTTCCATTACAGTAGTGTACTGCATTCCTAGAGTACACACAAGCAGTTTGTGGTTATTCATAGAAGCTTTCAATTATCTTGTGTTTTGGGAAACATTAACAAAGAAGAGGATGCTGACATGGGAGACAAACTAATGCTACCAGATGTCTATTATTTAATCTAAAATATTTTACACACATCTGAATTTAAAAAATCCATTTTAACCTAGCCTCTTCTGTCATTATGTCCAGGAAAAAAAAAATACACTTACCTTTTGCTGTTAGATCAGAGTGCCACCAACTGCATACATTAAATTCCACAAGGAACCTAAATAAATCATTACAGTTTTCATATTATCCCACAGAATGTTTTCAGAACACTAAACTGGCAGTAGTTTGATACTATTAATCCTATTTTAAATAAAAGGTAACACAGGACACAGCTAGTCACTTTACTAGCATAACTCTGGGATTATCAACTACTGCTATTCTCATATTTTCACCGAGGTGTATCTTACCACTGAGAATTTATTCTGAAAGTAACCCCATCAATAAATAATAGATGTACCTATTATTAATTTAGATTATTGATCTTATTTGAAGCGTCCATTAAAATTCTCAGTGCATGGCAGCATACAGTTTTTTTGCTGCTGAACCCTATTGAGCATTATTTCTTCATTATGTAGGGTATTTTGACTCTCTAGTAAAACAGCACAGGATTATAACTGTCCTGAGTACAGTACAGAAGTACACATTAAATTCTTTCTTGTATTAATTATGGAACTAAAATAATAAAATTAATCTATTTCTAGGAGCAGAAAAGACTGATTAACTAGTGTCTAATCAACTCTAACCAGACGTGTAGAGAATGCATTTTCCCACAAAATCATACTGCAATTTACTTTGAAGAATGGTCTGAAATGTGTCAGTCTATTGGTTATTGTAAATGTAAAGACTGTGAAGCCAACATCCAGTTTATCAGATGGACACAAAACTACAATACTTCTAAACACAGAAAGTTTCTGGAAATTTCTGAAGCTATTACAGCATCATAGTCTCATTTTAACATTATTTCTTTCCCTGATATTTACTCCGAAAGCTGCATTTAACATCAACCTCTGCCCTCTGGCAATAGTCATTCAGTTAATTCTCAACTCTTATTCCAAACGTTGATGAAAACTCATATAATTTATCATCAAAACAAAATGACTGCAAGAAAAAATTAGTTCTATTTCAATAAAGATAAAATTTACTTAAATCTGCAACTCTGCCCTCTGATAAGAACCATAATAAAAAGATACAGTTTAATACTACAAGATACATTTAAAGGCTTCCTCTTCTCCATATGATATTTTCTGTGATTTCTTAGGCAATCTCTCTTAAGGGCAATGCTCATTATGTATTAACTTGAAATGTTAGGAGAATTAGGCCAGGTAAAAAAATTAAGCAACATCCAGAGTATCTGGCATATACTGTAGAAGGTCCATCTTACAGAAATTCGTGAAGTGACAAACAAAACAGTGAATCATTACAACAGCTTGCTATATTGACAACAGCCCACCCAAGCAGCATTACAAACAGCCAGACATTTACGTAAAATTTAACAGCAACCACAATAATAAAATTGGTTTGTACATTGTGATCTGCTAGACTTCCTAAGCAAAGACATATGGATATAAGTGAAGACCATGAATAATGCAAAAAGTGCAACTGTGTATTCATATGGCCAAAATTTTTTCTCAGATTTTAATGATGCAAAATTGGAAAGCAAAAAAATAACAAATACTAACAAATATATTTAAAATCACATCACAGAAGCAGCACAATGTATGTAAAAGGCAAAAAGTACAAATATTCAGTAAGTATTCAAAAGCAAAAATATTCATTCATTCATACAAATATTCATTAAGTTCTTGATAAAATTTACTTACAAGACAAGCTCAGTCATAATCCATTTTACTGCAGCAAAGAAGGCATTATAAGGCTGAAGAGAAGCAACTCATTTAATAAAAAAGCAAAACATGGAGTATTTATTTCTTAACTGAATTCTTCATGTAAAGACTATGTTATGGATATTCAAATGCATGGGTAGCATGAGAAAAAGAATAGTAACTTTTTATTATGAAGAAGCAAGTATCATATTGAATATCAAAATACACAGTAATGAAATTTCCTTTTATTGTGGTTGGCCATATACACAGATTATCAGTTCGAAAAGGAAGGTTTTTGCAAATGATTCTTAAATATTTAACCTCTAGGGGTTCCTATTTCCCAGGCTATTGCTGGAGGAGCAGCTCTGTTAGATAATATGAGCTTTTCTTAGGCTGCAATTCACAGACTTGCCTCTCTATAATGTAAGTCTCTATCCATTATCTCAGTCTAATTAGGCTAGAAAAAGCTTCTGAGGTTTCAATTTACCTAAATGAAGTTATCTGTGTCATACTGAAGGCCCAGTTGTAAGCATGTTAAGGAGTTTTTAAGATTCTTCCCTCCTCCCTCTGTTTTTCTGGATCATAACAAATACAGCAAATAATTTGAAATTCCTGTGTTGACAGTACTTCTACTACGTTTTCAATATTTTATTTCTGAAAATAATGTCAATAGGATTACTCTTTTATGAAAGAATCTCAGGCAGAAACATCAGTTTCCATAAAGCTGAAAAGGAATCTATCCTTGTGTCACTCATTTGTGCTAGGGTCTCCCAGTTGCATAAAATTTTGCAAATTTATTAGATTCCATATCAACAGAGTATTTTAGCACATGTAAGAAGTCATACCACTTTAAGAGCATTACTCAGATATCTAAATTCATGTTTAACCATCCTGAATCTGCACCTGACTGAAGCAGTGCCTTTTTGCACAGCAGTAACTGGCAAAGTTTTCAGAGACCACAAAGAGTATCTCTGCACAGGGCTGATAACTCACAGAGCCAAGGAACCAGTGTCAGTCGGCGGCATGACAGGCTGAAACAGCAAGTCAGCAGAATGCATAATGCCCGAGACAGTAAAGATTTTCTCCTACTAAGGACTGGCTTAGAGGAAAAGATAAAAAGCTACAAGTCTTTCCTAGAGATGAAACAAAAACAAAATTGCAGCCTGTGGGACATCTTATTTATTTTACTTCCAAATCAGAAAACCTGAAATTTCACACCCAAGTAATTAACTTTGTTGCATATTTTTGTTTTTATAATTCCAAATAATTTAGCGTAAAATAATCTATTTATTATAATTTATGAACAATACATATTTAATGTAAAATATACTATGTATAAAACTATTTTAATGAGAACTAAAATAAAATTTTTAAACTTACTATATCTGAAAAAAATTCAATAATGTGAATAGAAAATAAGCAAAATAATTTGTTTTGACATTTTAGCGGAAAAATATTTCATTACATTGATATAAATGCATTCTCTTTAAATGTGATTTTACTAAGACAACCTTTTTCACTCCAAGACTGTTCCTTCAAAAACTGCAAGAGTTTTATTCTCTCTGCGTATCTAAACCATCGCTGAGAGCCAAAGGAATTGAGCTGGGTGACTCTGTGGCACTGGTATATTTGCAACAAAGTGATTCTGTGGAGAGTTATCTAGGATTTGAATAAATTTAAACAAGAAAATATGGTAAATAACAAAGTATCTGGATATTCTTTAAGAAGAAATCCTATACTGGTAAAGAAAAGGACCAGAAGATCTATAAATCTAGTCCGTCCTTAATTTATCACTTTAGTCCCACAGCCTAAAAAGCTATGATAGAAAGAGGGCTTCCAGCCCTGACACCTCCTTTCCACAACTTTGGCAGAATGCTGTGACAGATCCTTTAGCAGTCATACAGTCTTTGATGCCTGTGCTCCACTCCTACGCTGTTTAAAATACGAACTTTTTAAAGGGTCTCCATCTTGGCCCTGTATCTATTCCTGTATTTGTAATACCATAATTGTTGAAAGGAAGGATAAATGTTTGTTAACAAACATTTTGCTTATGTAGAAACTGTACTGAATACTGCCTAATAATCTGATCTATAGGTACAAAACTGGGCATAAAACCAGGAATAAAAAAATACTTTTGAGGAATCTAGTCCTAGTTGTTTTTAATGCAAATTCTCTTTATGCTTTCTTGGTAGTCATGGTTATTAGAAGTGACTGAATCAACTGGAAAATAATAAAATGATTAAAGCTCTGCCCATCTTTCACGCTGAATATCACAAAAACTCACTTGAGGTTTAAAGAAGAGTTTGGCTACCTTTAAAAAAATAAAGAAAGAACATGCTCGCCATGTCTCAGTGTATCCACAACAGTTGCAGAGTTTTTTCTCTGCCTGGACAAAAATTAGAATAGTGAAAATCTCTTGGATTAAAGCCCACTCGTAAGAGAGAAATACTTCAGCTCTACATGCTGGGTGCTTAGGCAGACTGAGATGAAGCCCCAAGCCTTGGGATGGAAGGTTGTTGCTAAGAGTTGTAATATATTCTAAATTTTTTCATGCAAATGTGATTCACAGCATCCTGTTCTAGTTCACTGATAATTTAAGTCTCATTGTACAGCCTCATACTTATTATGTCAAGATAGTATTTTTTCAGGTTCAGGCTTTAGCGGATAACAGACTGGTAAGTGCAGTAAATCCAAATCTGCAAGATTTGAAAAACAAAGTGTCATATATATGTAAATTGAAATGTCCCAAAATGCACATGATTATTAAACCATAGAAACTACATATAGATATTTGGAAGTTTCCAGAACTTTGATATTTACTCAATAGCTTAACTATGTGTAGGCTTATTTTTTCTAGCTATATCCCTGTGCATTTAAAAAACCTATCAGATAACTTTTCCAGACTGGTAAAATTGCAAAAGTGTTTTGCTTCTGTCTTTATATAAGAATTTTTCATGCTGATACTGCAATATATTTGTTAAAAAGGTCCTTTCTAATATACAAAACCTATACTTTATCTAATACCTTATCAGTTCTGATAGATTATTACAGTAATAAGTAAAAACATATACACAATTATAAAATACCCTTGGGGTTATTATCTAGATACATGATTTAGCAACAAGGAAGTATTGCCCTTGCAAGACCCAGCTTGACTCTAATCAGGTCTTGCAGAGGGACAGGGTTTGTATTCAGATCTGATTGCAAGACAAGGGTTTAGATGCATGGAAATTCTACTTTAAACGACATCAACTTTAAATATTAATGAAAAAAAATGTGATAATGTCACTGACTTTCATGCCTTGCCAATGAACCAATCCTTTCATATTAAAAAAAAATCAATTTTTAATTTGCATTATATTTCTGCATTCTTGTAGGTGTTTACACACAGAAAAGGCATATGTGATTCTAGTCCCCCAAATAAAGCACAATCTGTTGCCAAATTTACAAAGTCCTAAGAAGGAAGATTCATGTGGTGCAAAGAACATTCTGACAGAACCTCAGAAATGGCAGCCCAGCATTAAAAATGATTGTGTAAGTATGTGAACTCGAAAATGCTTAACACTTTGCATTTGTTTATAATGAACCATTCCTTGTATGCAGGAGGATAAACGCAAGAGCTGTAAACATTCCAAATAAAAACAATGGGCTTACAACGGCCATGAGATATTTGCAACAATTATCTTTGATGATTGCATGGAAAGGTGCTCAGAAAATTTACTATACTTACGTCCAGTAAGCTATGGGCACTGTCGCTACTCTCTTTGTTTGTTCTACACATGGCCTGGTAGTCATAAAGTGTAATTCTACAGAGAAGAACAGAAAACTGCTTGACTAAAATAAGAAAACACAGTAGAATAAAAATGATGATATGAACAGTCTGCCCACAAAGTAAACAGGAAAATAAAAATTGTAACAGCAGCAGGGAAAAGACGGAAAGGGATCATTAAAATACAGGTTACACAAAGGAGAATAAAGGTAAGAAACACTGTGAAAACTCTGTAAATATTTCATCAGACTACAGAACAAAGCAAAAGCATAGCTGGGAGAAACCAGGGAAGATACACATACAGTGTAACACACAATGACATAAACAATACGAGGAGGAAGAGAATACACATTCAACATGATGCTTAAACAATTGGTTCTGGACTGAGATCAACACATTTAGCCCCAGAAAGTGAAAGAAGCTATGCATTTGAGGGGCTCTGCATAACAGACCACGCCTGAACTCCACTAAAGGCAAAAAGACATTTCTACAGTTCTCAGCGCACAACTGATTTGTAAAAACGTGTTTCTTCCAAAGAAGAGAGAGGCAAAACTTCAGTGTATTCACAGTCCAGATAATTGAAGCAGGATGGGTTTACTTTTGCTTCTTTTCATGAGGGCAAAATTTTCCATGTCAAGTACCTGCTGTAATCAACATATGCTAGAAGCCTCCTCAGATGCATAGTAAACAGAGAAATTTCTTTATGCTGGTGATGTTACTCATCATTGATACACTTCAGAGATCTAAATGTAAAATCCAGAACTCAGAGATAGCATATGGAATTGTGATTATTTCTCTAAATCTGTCTGTCCATAGAACAATTAATTAACTATATCCATCCACATAAAAAGCATTTAACATCTATAGCAGATGTAAAGAATCTTTAGCTGATAAGTTGCAACAAGCGTAAATATATAAAAGTTACTAGTATTATTTGTACATATCCATTTGACTTTTGCATCATCGGAGGGACAGAGGAACACAATTGGACATAGATGATTTATAGATGTATGAGATGGGACTTCAATGTTTTGCAATGTGTGCCTTGCTTCTAAGTGAAGAGGAAAAGAGAGCACACAAATTCGCCTACAGAAAGGATGTCCCAGAAGCTGCCAAAAACAGGTCATGAAATGCATTCAGCATCACCATGAGGCATTCTGCACTGCATGCCATGAAACTTTGCAACCCGTACCAATAAAATGTCATCATCCATTGTGGTAGAAACCATATATAATTTTTCTGATCTAATTTTGTGACAGCAACCATCACTAAAAGCTTCTTTCTCATGCCTATATTTTCTTTTTGGCTTACAGGCAAAATATCTAATACATTGGATCTCGCAGCTTCAACTAAACAATTAGTACATGGTCATACTGCTTACTTTAGTAATTTTATCTTATATTCAGAATAGAAATGGCTAGGAAGCCATTGTTTTGTGGACTGGCAGAGAGAGGCACATGGTAGACAAACGTATAACTAGAGACCTAAACATGGGTGTAAGTTGAACACTGACCATATCTGGCAGAATCACGCCCACAGCCAGATCCGCGCACACAGATCTGCCAAGACAAACAGAGCAGTACATGGTGTAAGCTGTGCTGCCTGTGTGGCATGCAGTAATACACCACTTTCCCTAGCTTTGTTGTTTCCTTTATTTTTTCCCCCCTTTAACCATGGTCAGAATCCAGCCCTTGTAAGGTAATCTCTACAGCTCAGCTTTTCTAGTCCTGGTTGACTTGACTATTTTATTCCTCTAGATCCAAGGACCATGTTGCATGTCCACTTGGAACTCCTAGTGATCGCGGCAAGCGACAAGTGCAGACAAGGGCAGCTTACAGATGTTAATGTGCTCTCTGCAGAGTAGTCAAGGAATTCTATATGGATGAAATGGTCCCATCCTGCTTCATTCAATACCTAGTGTTACAAGTAGAATAGCATTCAGTTTTGTCTTTATTCTTTGTAAAAGGGTTTTTCAGTATAATAAGTTTGGTGACCATTTGTTTGGTGTTTGAAAGCACAATCAAATACTCAACTTTCACTTTCATACACCAGAACTTCATCAGCCTGTGGACTTCATTATTCTGATCAGAAGTGTTAATCAAATACTATTATATTGTGTCATGTGAAATATCCGTTACAATTTGAATTTCACTTCAAATATTGGAAAAAGCCTTTCCACCCCCAATATTTGTTCTTATATTACATTTATTCTGTAATTATTACATTGTAATAGATGTAATAGTCTCTTTAAATGCTCAAAGATAAAAAGTCATTAGAAGATTTAAATACGTACTTACACAAATAATCAGAAATATAATTAATATTGCGTCCCAACATGCTACATTATATTTTATTGTAGACTGTCTTATTGTATTGTAGGGACTATACAACAAGCTAAGATTGTATTACAAGCAAGAGGAACAAAAATATTAAAATGTATGTAGTAAAAAACCCCTTCATTTAACAGGGAAAGAAATACTAAACTTTAGAGTGACGGCAGAAGAGAAGAGTTATAATAAACAACCTCAAAATCATTGTGGAACACTGCAGAAATATTGTTTGGAAATGCTTGAATATCATCTGTGGATGATATTGCAAAGAGTTTAGTTTTAGTAAATACATTTGTATATGTTTCCAGTATGAAGATTCTGGTTCAGGAACAAACGAGAAAACACATAGTGTATCCAGGTCAAAAAACCACAAGGAGCAAATCCTTAGAAAGCTACATGGCAGACATAGATTTCTTAACCAAAGCCTGGAATGAGTTCTGGTTTTTGAACAATGTATGCCCATCTCATTAAATTTCAAATCAAGCAGGTTCAACATCTATCTAAAAGTTTATAAAGATGATTCAAACAACTATAACACAGGACGTGCAAAAAATACCAGCGGCAGCATTATTGCCAAACGATCTTAAAGGACCCAATTCTTCCACACTGAAAACAAACAGGAATTTTGCAATACACTTCAAAGATCAGTGGATTAAGCCCATAACCACGCTGAAATGTGAATACTGTATCATACTGAATCAATTCTGGACTCTCTGTCACTATGAATAACATTAAAGCTCAGTATAAAAGGATTCCAAGGCATTCACAAATTCAAATCCAGTTTTGTTTTATTTCTATGCTTGTAAATGTAATAGGAAGGTAAAAGCCTTCCACAGCCCTATTCCTTATAAAGGCATTATAGTATTTGTAGTCAAAAGAGTGGCCTGAGACATTGTGTGCTTCTGTGTTCAGGTGTCATTTCCAGAGTGTTATTTTCTAGCTAATATCTTTCTGAGATTTTTAGAAAATAAGCTTTCTTCTCACCCAGACAGACTTAAGTCACTGTTGCATAAAGTTTCCAGCTTACCCTTTTTGAAGTGATTCTATTTCAGTTTTAAATAACCATTTGCAGCCAACTGTATCCTTTTCAACTGACTATAGTTAGTGAACATAATTGCCTGCTTCCCACGATCTAATTTTAAGTCCATCTATATGCCCAGGTCCATGCTATGTATTACAGCATCTCACAGGACATTTTTGCTGTTGCTACGGATAATGTGCTTGAGACTTTCAGACACCACCATGCTGTTAACTGCCCATATTTCCACACCTGGTCACTGAAATCTACAGAGCAATTGTTTTCAGCACCAGTCACAGGACAAACACGGACTATGTGCAATCATCTTTACCTAAAGGAAAACAACAAAATCTAAACGTGCACCTCCCTTGCGTATAACTTCAGGGGCCAAATACATTTTAGTGAAAACCTTTTTATTGTCAATTTCCTGATACAGTAAATTCCAGTCTTGTACTTTGCAAAGTACTTAAAATTGAATAATAATCTGGTTCAAGAAAATTAAACTTCTAAGACCTACCAGCAGCACAGGCTATATTAACAAATGTACTCTATTGGTCTCTGCTAGATTTTCAGCACACCTATGGATTTCTACTCAGTAGTGTAAAATACCATCACTGACAATTATAACAGCTGAAAGATCTTTAATACATAAAATTTCAAATGTTTTGTCACCAGTTCAACATTTGGGGATTTTCATATTATGTGAAAGAATAATAAGCTTCTTACCATGGAAGTAAATGTCAAGTCCATTAAAAAAAAAACAAAGGAGCTGCTCCAAAAACCAAGCATAAGAAGCTAATGATACAGGAAGCCCTAATTATTGACACTATGCTTTACTCAGTAGTCTACATAAAAATTCATGGTGACTACAGCTCTCTCATGGTGGAAGGATGTTCATTAACTCAGACACAAGACTCACAGTCTGTCAGGCATTCTTGCAAAGAGGGGAAGGAGGGACAGTTGAATGGTGTGATGAGTTAACTAGTTTCTAAAGTCTAGAGAGGGTCCTTGTGGGGATGTAGCAGGACACTGTCAGAAATCTCAAGTCTTGCTCTTCTGGGTCTCCCACTTCTATTAACAGACAGATTATTAGTGTTCAGAAGCTGTCAGACTAATACCTTTCACCACCAAGACAATCAATGAAAAGCATAAGTATAAATTACAGCATTTTGACAAAACAAATTTGTCATCACATATCTTTGCCTTTGTTGGTCAGCTATTGCCACTTGCCAAGGTGCTTGAAAACATAACGTGTAAAAACTACAACTGAACCTGTATTTCCAGCATACAGAATAACAACTTATTTACATGGCACACATGCCTGGGTTTCTCCTTAAGTGGGTAAAATGATTCCCATACACTGATACACTATATTAAATTAGTGGTAATATTTACAGAGACATAAACTCTAACTACGCCCAAACCCAGTTTTAAGACATTAATTTTAGATGTCACATAGACAAAATACGAGCAGAAAACATACCACACAGCAGTGCGGGAGTTTCAGAGCACAGGTACCAGATGCACATCTGGTAAATGCAAAAAAAAAAAAAAAAAAAAA